>Ga0209635_10001531_pt1 | contig 17209 bp, 14 predicted proteins | sample DeeMarSWOR230_32_FD_187463 | JGI IMG/M metagenome (GOLD analysis project Ga0209635, IMG submission 187463) | Marine sediment microbial communities from White Oak River estuary, North Carolina - WOR-2-30_32 (SPAdes) (version 2) | ecosystem: Environmental > Aquatic > Marine > Intertidal zone >... | reverse complement strand
GCGACCTTAGTAGTCTGGTATTTTGTGGGACCAGCTCCAGCTCTCACCTTCGCCTTCCTCAACTTTGTCGCCGTGCTTGTTATCGCCTGCCCCTGCGCCTTGGGGCTGGCCACTCCAACCGCGATTATGGTCGGCACGGGCAAGGGAGCCGAGCATGGGATTCTCATCAGGAATGGTGAGGCTCTGGAAAGGGCTCACCAGATAAACACTGTTCTCCTGGATAAGACAGGCACTCTGACCCGTGGCGAGCCTGTGGTGACTGACATAATTTCTGCTCATTCTTTCTCCCAGGAAGAAGTTCTCCAGCTAGCTGCCTCCGCCGAGCACAACTCAGAGCACCCACTTGGTGAGGCTGTGGTCAAGGCTGCTCTGGAGAAGAAGCTGGGATTATCTCCGTCCTCAGATTTTAATGCCATCCCGGGGCAGGGTATAGAGGCTATGGTGGAGGGTAAGAAGCTTTTTCTGGGCAACCTCAAGTTAATGAAAGAACAGGGCTTTTCTCTAGATGGGCTGGAGAAGGAAGCCGCTGAACTCCTTGAAGGAGGTAAGACAGTAATGTTCCTGGGGCGGGATAGCCAGGTAGCAGGAATCGTTGCCTTAGCCGATACCCTAAAACCAGGCGCAAAAGAAGCACTCCAATCGCTGCGAAAGATGGGTATTGAGACAGCTATGCTCACCGGGGACAACCGGCGCACGGCAGAAGCTATTGCTCGAGAGGCAGGCATTGATCGTGTCCTGGCTGAGGTACTCCCTGAGCATAAGGCCGGAGAGGTCAAGAAATTGCAGGAAGAGGGAAAGGTGGTGGCAATGGTGGGCGATGGAATTAACGATGCTCCAGCATTAGCACAGGCAGATATCGGTATCGCTATTGGTACGGGTACTGATGTTGCCATGGAGACTGGAGATATTACCCTGATTAGCGGTGATTTGATGGGAGTGGTAACCGCTATATCTCTGAGCAAGCGGACCATGAGGACTATCAAACAGAACCTATTCTGGGCCTTTGCTTACAATACTGCGCTGATTCCGATAGCAGCCGGGGTATTATATCTTGCCTTCGGAAATATAGGTGTACCATCTGGGCTTCGTTTTGTCTTGGGTGAGTATGGTTTCTTGAATCCCATATTGGCCGCTGCAGCCATGGCTGCTAGCTCAATCACTGTCGTATCCAACTCCCTGCGTCTGAGAAGGTTTAAGCCAGTCAGGCTTGGCACTTAATGAAAGGAGGTGCTCAATGGCCATAGACCCAGTTTGCAAAATGGAGGTAAAGGAAGCTAAAGCAGCAGCTACTTCCGAGTACAAGGGAAAGAAATACTATTTCTGCGCTGTTGGTTGCAAGAAGGCTTTCGACCAGAACCCTGAAAAATACCTCGCCAAAAGGTAGTCCGGCCGGGTGGGCAAGAATTTGCTTAATAGACCGGATCTGTGAAAGGAGGTGCCTTATGGGTGAGTTTACAGAGGTAGCTAAGATAGACGAACTGGAGAACGGAACGATGAAAGCAGTGAATGTGGCAGGGCGTCAAATTCTTTTGGCTAGGGTTGGGGATAAGTATTATGCCGTTGACAATCTCTGCCCTCATATGAAGGGGAATTTATCGAAAGGTAAGTTGGAAGGAACTGTGGTCACTTGTCCTCTGCATGGCTCTCAATTTGATATCAGTAATGGGCAGGTAGTCCGTTGGTTAAAAGGAGGGTTCATGTCGAAGGTGGGTAAAGCAGTCAAGCTTTCCAAAGACCTTGCGGTGTACAATGTGAAGGTGGAAGACGGCAGAGTCTTGGTAGAGGTTTAGCGCCAGCTTGGCGAAGGGCGCTTGAGGAGAGACACTATTGTGATGAAGTTAGCTTGCGCGGCGGATGAAATAACAACGCTAGCACCTGGCGAGGTCCAGGCAGTATTAGATAAGGACAAGGAGGGCGAGTTTCTCCTTCTGGATGTCAGACAGCCTGAGGAGTATGAAGCTGGGCATATCCCTGGGGCCATGCTTATTCCGTTGGGTGAACTGGAAGCCAGACATAAAGAACTGGAGCAAGATAAGAAAATCATCACCTATTGCCGTTCAGGGCACAGGAGCATGGCAGCAGCCATAGCGCTATGTGAACTGGGATATAAAGATGTCCACCATCTGGAAGGTGGTATTCTTAACTGGCTTTATGAAACTATAAGTGGAATGCCTGAAGTGAGGCCTGAGTTAGTAACCGAAGCGGCTGATGTTAAAGACATCTTAATACTGGCTATTAAACTAGAGAAGGGCTCCCGGGATTTCTATGTAGCAGCTAAGGAAAAGGCTGCGTCGCCTCAAGCGAAGGAGAAATTCCGGATGCTAGCCGATGCCGAAGATGGACATATGCAGAGGCTGTGGGAGCGAGCAATCACCCTGCTTGGGAAGGGGGCGCTTCCGCCTTTGGAGAAGTTCAAGCAAGAACTTAAGGTAGAATATATGGAAGGCGCTATTGAGGTCAGTCCTGCTCTAGCCAGAGTAGATGAGAAATTTTCTGACGAGATGGAGGCATTGGAAATAGCGTTGGAGAAGGAGTATATGTCGTACGATTTCTATAAGCGGACTTCGACATTGGTGGAGGACCCAGGTGCCAAAACGCTCCTTCATGAGTTAGCCGTAGAAGAACGGAATCATGCTGACATTCTACTTAAACGCTTGTCTGAGGTCGTTCGACAACAATGATTGAGTGAGGGTAATGCCGATGATTTTTGAGCGCATAAAATCAGAAGGAATAGCCCACAATTCTTACTTGATTGGCTCGGAAAACGATGCCGCCGTGATCGACCCTCGACGTGACTGCCAGGTTTATATTGACCTGGCTCAGCAAAAAGGCCTGAAAATCAAGTACATTTTTGAGACCCATCTTAACGAAGACTACGTCATTGGTTCCGTGGAGCTGAATCATTTCACCGGGGCTGAGATTTACCATGGCCCTGGGCTGGGCTGGAAATATGGCAATACCTTGAGAGAGGGGCAGCAGTTTCAAATTGGCAAGCTCAGGTTAACTGCTATACACACTCCTGGGCACACTGACGAGAGCATGTCTTATGCCGTGGCTGACCTTTCCACTGGCGAAGCCACGGTAATGGTATTTACCGGCGACGCACTATTTGTGGGCGATGTCGGCCGGACTGACCTATACGGTCCCGAAGAGGCTACAAGGCTTGCCTCAAATCTCTATGACAGTATCTTCAATAAGCTCCTTCCCTTAGGGGATGGGGTCATTATGTGTCCAGCTCATGGGGCAGGGTCGGTCTGTGGCGCGCATATTGCCGACCGGGATGAGAGTGCACTCGGTGTGGAACGAGCCCAAAACCCTCTACTTCAGATGAGCAGGGACGAATTCATAAAATACAAAGTGGCTGAAAAACTGGAAAGGCCTCATTACTTCAGCCAGATGGAAAAGTATAATTTGGAAGGGCCTCCTTTCCTAGGATGTCTGCCTCTACCGGCTCCGCTTACTCCAGCCGCTTTCAAGGAAGAGATGGAACGAGGGGCAGTAGTCGTTGACACGAGTTATCCCGCTGCCTTTGGCGGCGCCCATATTGAGGGGTCCTACAGCATCTGGCTTGAAGGACTACCTGTTTTTGCTGGCTGGGTATTATCTTATGATAAGCCTATCCTGCTGGTATTAGATGATCAACATCATCTGGAGAAGGCAGTTCGCTATTTGATACGCGCCGGCTATGACCGCATTGTCGGTTATCTCAAGGGTGGTGTAGAAGGCTGGTACAATGCAGGATTTCCTGTGGAGCATCTGCAAGTCTTGACAGTGCACGAACTTAAAGCCAAGATAGACCGCGGGGAACAATTAACTATCTTGGATGATAGGGGAGAGAATGAATGGAACGCAGGCCACATAAAGGATGCCCAGCATATATATGTGGGGCATATTCAAGAGAGAATGGCTGATATTCCCAAGGATAAACCGGTGGCCATGTTCTGTAATGTCGGGCACCGTGCCGGACTCGGTGCCAGTATCTTGCTGCGGGAAGGCTGTCGGGAAGTGTACAATATACTGGGCAGCATGACAGCCTGGAGGGCCGCTGGCTATCCTATATCAGCCGACTAGCTGCTCATCGGGGAAGAAAGTTTTGGATAGTGTGATAAGGAGCTTCAGGATGCAAGTAGAAAGTCCGACAAGAATACTTGGAGGAGGTTAAGCTATGTCTGAATTATCTTTGCCATTTGAGTCCAGATATTTTCCTGTGAAGAAGTTTCTCGATATGTACCAGAGGTCCCTGGAGGAGACAGAGGAGTTCTGGGCGGAAGAGGCACGTAAGCTGGATTGGTTTAAGACATGGGACAAAGTGCTGGAATGGAAACCGCCCTTTGCCAGATGGTTTGTAGGTGGGATGCTGAATGCCTCGCACATATGTGTGGACCGTCATGCAAAGTCGTGGCGCAGAAGTAAAGTAGCTATATACTGGGAAGGTGAGCCAGGGGACAGTAAGCTCTTAAGCTATTCTACATTATATCGTGAAGTCAACAGGTATGCCTCGGTCTTGAAGAATTGCGGTATAGTCAAAGGGGACAATGTTGCCTTATATCTGCCCATGATACCGGAGCTGCCTATTTTTATGCTGGCGTGTGCCAGGATCGGGGCAATTCATACAGTAGTGTTCTCTGGTTTCGGTGCTCAAGCATTGGCTGACAGGGTCAATGATATACAAGCCAAGTTACTGGTAACTGCTGATGGGGGATTTCGGAGGGGAAAGATAGTCCCGCTAAAGAATATAGCTGATGAGGCCTTAACAAAGTGTCCCTCGGTGGAAAAAGTGATTGTGGTTAAAAGAACCGGATCTCAAGTCACCGTAAAAAAGCCAAAGGAATCGTGGCTGGATGACCTGCTTGAAGAGGCAGCACTCTACGTGGAACCAGAGCCGATAAAGTCGGATCACCCTCTTTATGTACTGTACACTTCAGGTACTACGGGCAAGCCTAAAGGGATTGTCCACAGTACAGGTGGCTATCTGGTACACAATTTTTCTGCCTATAAGTGGGTCTTTGACCTTCGAGAGGAATCGGTCTACTGGTGCACTGCTGATATTGGCTGGGTTACCGGGCATAGTCAGGTAGTGTACGCTCCATTAGCGTATGGGGCAGCCACAGTAATTTACGAAGGGGCTCCCGACTATCCTACCGTTGAAAGATGGTGGGACATTATTGAGAAGTACGGGGTCACCATATTTTATACCTCGCCGACAGCCATCAGGATGTTAATGGCATATGGAGAGGAAATGGTGAAAAATCATGACCTCAGCAGCCTGGAACTCCTGGGGAGCGTGGGAGAGCCCATTAATCCTGAGGCCTGGCTCTGGTTTTACCGCCATGTCGGTGGTGAAAGCTGTCCTATTGTTGATACCTGGGGGCAGACTGAAACCGGAAGCGCTCTGATTTCGCCTTGCCCGGGCATAGAGTGTGTGCCTCTGAAGCCGGGCTCAGTAACATTACCGCTGCCGGGGGTAGTGGCTGAGATAGTTGATGAGGATGGCAAGCCAGTGCCGATGGAACAGAGAGGTTTCCTGGTGATAAAGAGGCCCTGGCCGGGGATGCTACTGGGCATACATGGAGGGCTGGAACGCTACAAGAAAGAATATTGGTCACGTTTCCCTGGCGTTTACTATACTGGTGACTACGCCGTAAGGGATGAAGATGGATACTTCTGGATCCTGGGGAGGGCTGATGAGGTGCTTAAGGTGGCCGGTCATAGAATAGGTACCGCTGAATTAGAGGATGTTGCTATCTCACATCCTAAAATAGCTGAAGCAGCAGTTGTGGGTAAAAAAGATCCGGTGAAGGGGGAGAGCATCGTCATCTTTGTCAGGCTTGAGGAAGGCGTTGCTCCTTCTCCGAGCTTGAAAAAAGACCTTGCTGGTCACATACGAAAGGCAATGGGTCCTGTAGCAGTTCCTGATGAAATTTATTTCGTCGCCAGGCTACCCAAGACGAGGAGCGGCACAGTTATACGGAGAGTCTTGAAGGCTGTGGCTAACAATACCAGCATAGGAGACCTCACGGCTCTGGAAGACGAAAGCTCGGTGGAGGAAATAATCAAGGCCTATAGAGAGCTCAAGGAAGAGAAGGTAAAGAAGAGTGGCAAGAAGAAGGGAAATAAGAAGTAAGATGTCGCCAGATATTGTTGTAGTTGCCCAATTTGTTGGGCAGAGGGGGTGTGGTCGGAGATTGTGCTTGGTAAATCAGTCAACTACAGAATGCGGAGAATAATTGGAGGGATTTAAGTTATGGCTGAATTGTCTTTACCATTTAAGTCCAGATATTTTCCTCTGAGGAAATTTCTCAATGTATACCAGCGGTCCTTGGACGATACTGAGGAATTCTGGGCGGAAGAAGCACGTAAACTAGATTGGTTCAGGACCTGGGACAAAGTGCTGGAATGGAAGCAGCCTTTTGCCAGATGGTTTGTCGGTGGGATGCTGAATGCATCGTATATATGTGTGGACCGCCATGTAAAGACGTGGCGCAGGAGTAAGGTGGCTATATACTGGGAAGGTGAGCAGGGAGACAGCAAGGGGTTAAGCTATTCCACACTATATCGTGAAGTCAACAGGTTCGCCTCGGTCTTGAAGAATTGCGGTATAGGCAAAGGAGACAATGTTGTTTTATATTTGCCGATGATACCGGAGTTGCTTATTTTCATGCTGGCATGTGCCCGGATTGGGGCTGTCCACACAGTGGTTTTCTCTGGTTTCAGTGCTCAAGCATTGGCCGACAGGGTCAATGATATACAAGCCAAGTTACTGGTAACTGCTGATGGGGGATTTCGGAGGGGGAAGGTAATCCCGCTAAAAAGTATAGCCGATGAGGCCTTAACAAGGTGCCCCTCGTTGGAGAAGGTTATTGTAGTTAAAAGGACTGGTTCCCAGGTCACCCTAAAGACGTCCAAGGAATCGTGGCTGGATGACCTGCTTGAAGAGGCGGCACTCTTCGTGGAACCAGAGCCGGTGGAATCGAATCACCCTCTCTATGTGCTGTACACTTCAGGTACCACAGGCAAGCCTAAAGGAATTGTCCACAGTACCGGTGGCTATCTGGTACACAATTGTTCTGCTTATAAATGGGTCTTCGACCTTCGGGAGGAGTCGGTCTACTGGTGCACTGCTGATATTGGCTGGCTTACCGGGCATAGCCAGATAGTGTATGCCCCGCTGGCACACGGGGCAGCCACAGTAATTTACGAAGGGGCTCCCGACTATCCTACGATTGAAAGGTGGTGGGACATTATTGAGAAATACGGGGTTACCGTATTCTATACTTCGCCGACAGCCATCAGGATGTTCATGGGATATGGAGAGGAGATGCTAAACAAGCATGACCTCAGCAGCCTGGAGCTATTAGGGAGCGTAGGAGAGCCCATTAATCCTGAGGCTTGGCTCTGGTTTTATCGCTATGTCGGTGGTGAAAGATGTCCTGTTGTCGATACATGGGGGCAAACTGAGACTGGTGGCAACATGATTTCACCTTGCCCGGGCATAGAGTGTTTGCCTCTGAAGCCGGGCTCAGTAACATTGCCGATGCCTGGGGTGGAGGTTGATATATTCGACGAAGATGGCAAGCCAGTGCCGGCGGAGCAAAGAGGTTTCTTGGTAATCAAGAGGCCCTGGCCCGGCATGCTCCTCGGAATACATGGGGATCCGGAACGCTACAAGGAAACTTATTGGTCGCGCTTTCCCGGCCTTTACCACACTGGTGACTATGCTGTAAGGGATAAAGACGGGTACTTCTGGATCTTGGGGAGGGCTGACGAAGTGCTTAAGGTGGCCGGGCATAGAATAGGTACTGCTGAATTGGAGGACGCTGCTGTCTCACATCCTCAAGTAGCTGAAGCAGCAGTTGTGGGCAGAGGTGACCCGGTGAAGGGTGAGAGTATCGTCATCTTTGCCAGGCTTAAAGAAGGTGTGAGGCCTTCTCCAGACCTGAAAAAGGAACTCGCTGGTCACATACGCAGAGAGGTAGGGCCTATAGCAGTCCCTGATGAAATTTATTTCGTTGCCACACTACCCAAGACAAGGAGCGGCAAAGTTGTGAGACGTATTTTGAAAGCCGTGGCTAACAATACCAGCATAGGCGACCTCACGACTCTGGAAGATGAAAGCTCGGTGGAGGAAATAATCAAGGCCTATAAAGAGCTCAAAGCAGGGAAGGAAAAGAAGAAGTAAGATGGCCGAATTATCTTTGCCATTTAAGTCCAGATATTTTCCTTTGAGGAAATTCCTGAATGTGTATCAGGAATCCTTGGAAGAGCCAGAGGAGTTCTGGGCGGAGCAGGCGCGTCAGCTAGATTGGTATAAGACCTGGGACAAAGTGCTGGAATGGGAGCCACCCTTTGCTAGGTGGTTTGTAGGTGGGAGATTAAACGCATCGCATATATGTGTGGACCGTCATGTCAATACCTGGCGAAGGAGTAAGGTAGCTATATACTGGGAAGGTGAGCCAGGGGACAGCAGGGGTTTAAGCTATTCCACGTTATATCGCGAAGTCAACATGTTTGCCTCCGTCTTAAAAAATAACGGTATAGGCAAAGGGGACAAGGTTGTCTTATATCTGCCGATGATTCCCGAGCTGCCTATTTTCATGCTGGCATGTGCCAGGATCGGGGCCGTTCACACAGTAATTTTCTCCGGTTTCAGTGCTCAAGCATTGGCTGATAGGGTCAACGATATACAAGCCAAGTTGTTGGTAACTGCTGACGGTGGATTTCGGAGAGGGAAGGTAGTGCCACTGAAGAGTATAGCCGATGAGGCCTTGACAAAGTGCCCCTCGGTGGAGAAAGTTATTGTGGTTAAAAGAACTGGGTCTCAAATCACCGTAAAGAAGCCAAAGGAATCATGGCTGGATGAACTGCTTGAAGAGGCAGCGCTCTACGTGGAACCAGAGCCGGTAGAGTCAAATCACCCTCTTTATATACTGTACACCTCAGGTACCACGGGTAAGCCTAAAGGAATTGTCCACAGCACAGGTGGCTATCTGGTACACAATTGTTCTGCTTATAAGTGGGTCTTTGACATTCGGGAGGAGTCGGTCTACTGGTGCACTGCTGATATTGGTTGGGTTACCGGGCATAGCCAGGTAGTGTATGCTCCATTAGCACATGGGGCGGCCATGGTACTTTATGAGGGGGCTCCAGACTATCCTACTATTGAAAGGTGGTGGGACATTATTGAGAAATATGGAGTCACCATATTTTATACCTCGCCGACAGCCATCAGGATGTTCATGGGATATGGAGAGGAGATGCTAAACAAGCATGACCTCAGCAGCCTGGAACTCCTGGGGAGCGTGGGAGAGCCCATTAATCCTGAGGCCTGGCTCTGGTTTTACCGCCATGTCGGTGGTGAAAGGTGTCCTATCGTTGATACCTGGTGGCAGACTGAAACTGGTGGCGTCATGATTTCGCCTAGCCCTGGCATAGAGTGTTTGCCTCTGAAGCCTGGCTCAGCAACATTCCCGTTGCCGGGGGTGGATGTTGATGTAGTTGGTGAGGATGGCAGGCCAGTATCGGTGGAGCAGAGAGGTTTCCTGATAATAAAAAGGCCCTGGCCCGGGATGCTACTCGGCGTACACGGGAACCCGGAACGCTACAAGGAAGCCTATTGGTCGCGGTTTCCCGGTGTTTACTATACTGGTGACTATGCCGTAAAGGACAAGGATGGATACTTCTGGGTCCTGGGGAGGGCTGATGAGGTACTTAAAGTCGCCGGGCATAGAATAGGTACCGCTGAATTGGAGGACGCTGCCGTCTCACATCCTCAAGTAGCTGAAGCAGCGGTTGTGGGTAAAGAAGATCCTGTGAAAGGCGAGAGCATCGTCATCTTTGCCAGGCTTAAAGAAGGCGTTGACCCTTCACCAGACCTGAAAAAGGACCTTGCTGGTCACATGCGAAAAGAGGTAGGGCCTATAGCAGTTCCCGACGAGATTTATTTCGCCCCCAGGCTGCCTAAGACAAGGAGCGGCAAGGTTCTGCGACGGGTTCTGAAGGCTGTGGCCAATAATACCAGCATAGGAGACCTCACGACCCTGGAAGACAAAAGCTCCGTGGAGGAAATAATTAAGGCCTATCAAGAACTCAAAGAAGAGAAGGAAAAGAAAAAGTAAGATGGCGCCAGATATTAATTTCCTTTTGAACAGAAAATCAAAATTAGCCAGCGTATCTATAGACCAGGAGGTGTAAAATGGAGAAGAACTTTGGGGCAGAGCTTGCGGTCAACAATGTATCTGTCGAACTCAACCCCTTTGCTGAACAATTCTTGACTCGAACTGTAGTCGGTGCTGTCTCTTGCTTGAAAGGAGCTGAAAACATAGGGGACCTGGAACTTCATCTGGAGGGGGGCGATGTTAAGCTCGTCGTCAATGGGAATGAACTTCCCCTTACCCCTTTCCCCAGTGATATTATCACCAACACCATAACCGGCTTGGTCTCCTCCTTAAAAAATGTGGATAAAATAGACAGTTTGAAGATTAGCGTTAAGGCACGATAGTCATTGGTATCGACATGGTAAAGCTTACGTTCTACGGAGGCGTCCGGGAAATCGGAGGCAATAAAATCCTCCTTGAAGATGATAAGGGGAGGCTTTTCCTGGATTTTGGCTATCCTTATAGTAAGTATCGAGTCTTCTACGAGGAATATCTGAAGCCTCGCCCCGGAGCAGGACTCCTCGACCTGTTAATAATGGGGCTGCTTCCCCAGCTTGAGGGCATTTATCGCACTGACCTGGAGACAGAAAACCTGTGGCAGCAGTTTCGCCGAGCCGAGCATTATCGCCAACTTGAAGATATAGATGGGATTCTGCTAACCCACGCCCATCTCGACCACTCCGGCCACATATCCTTCCTGAGAGAGAACATCCCGGTGTACGCCACTGCAACCACAGCCTTTATCGCCAAGGCAATGCAGGACTCAGGCAAACCAGCCTTCGACCAGCAGGTGTGCTATTTCACTCCCAGGGTCGAGGAATGTTTGCAGGGATGGAAGCAGGGAGCCTATGTTACCAGCAGCAGTGGTGACCGTCAACGTCGCTTCTGCGTCGCTGATAAGCTCAAGCTAAGGCCGGAGGCCAAAGATTTTTGGGAAAAAGCTACCCGAAAGAAAAAATTTGACTCACAACTGCTGGATGATATCGGTAAATGCAGCTTTAATCTGCGCTGCTTCCCCGTGGACCACTCAATTCCCGGTGCCTGTTCCTGGGGCATTGAGACGAGTTCCGGTTGGGTGATTTACAGCGGCGACCTGCGACTTCATGGTAAGGACGGTGAACTTACCGAGTCAATGATAAAGGAGGCAGCTCGTTTACATCCCAGGGCATTAATCCTGGAAGGCACTAATGTCGACAAAGGGACGAATGTTTCCGAGCAGGAAGTATATGAAAATGGCTTCAAAGCTATTAAAGATGCCCGGGGTCTGGTCATTGCCGATTTCTCTCCCAGAGATGTAAATCGCTTGCTTACCTTTTTGCAGATTGCCAGAGACACAAAAAGGAAGTTGACCATTTTGCCTAAGGACGCTTACCTTTTAAAGACCATGCGCCTTCTTGAGCCAGAGATACCTGACATCGCCCGGGAGGATGCCATTGTCATATATCAAGAAACAACTGCCAGTAAGAGTCCTGATTCTTGGTTGCGAAATGTCTACCAGGACTACTCCAGCAAAATTGTTCTGGCTAGTGATGTCAGTTCTAACCAGGGTGACTTCATCCTCTGCTTCAGCTTCTGGGACTTGAATGAGCTACCCAGCATACAGCCCCGGGCGGGCAGCCTTTATGTCTTTAGCTCCAGTGAGCCTCACAATGAAGAACAGGAGATGGACTTCTGGCGTTTGCATCACTGGCTCGAACGCTTCCAGTTACGGGCATATGGTCTCCCTGTGTACGGGAATGGCACCTGGGAAATACCCGAAGAGGAGAAGGGTTTGCATGCCTCTGGTCATGCCTGTGGTCCAGACCTGTTGAGAATTGCTCGTGAGATTCAACCAGAAGTGCTTATACCGGTGCACTCTGAGAAGCCTGAATTCTACGTGGATAATCTGAGTGACAGCGGGATAAATGTCATCCTTCCTACCGAAGATGGAACAGTGGAAATATAACTACTGAAACTAGCGCCAAAGAGCCTACTATGGCCGTCTTCTGGGTCAGAGTAGCGTTGACGGCCAGGCCGCTCATGGCTACAGTGGGGAACAACCCAACCCTCACTATTGGCTTCAGGCTTGGATGCTCAGTTATGAACTCAGCCATTGGCGGGCTGACCTTGTAGTAAAGCTTCAACAAACCCTTCCCCAACGGGTCGGTGAGCAGGTATTTGTCTTTGAACTCACACAGAATTACTATTTCCTCTGCCGTTGGGCCGGCGTAAGCTGGGGTGGCGATGAAGCACCGTGGTGCTAGGGGCAGCTCTTAAACATCACAAAAGGACATTCACACCCCTCCCCTCAAGTTGAGGTATGTATGTGTTGAGAGAATAACTGCTTAACTGATTACCTCGAAGGTCAACCCAATCCCCTTCTGAAAGCCCTTCATTCTCCACCAGGGGTTCGATGTCAGTTATTTGATTGTAGCGGAGATCAAGGGAGATTTTTATCCCTTCTCTTTCATCCAGCCAGGGATCATCATCCCCAACTTCGCCAATACTAATCAAACCAGAAAGGGGCGATATGTCGGTAATATCATTGTTATCGAGCCAGACGACTCTCAAATCAGTGAGATTGGACAGAGCGATTATATCGGTTATCTGGTTGCCATCAAGTGCGAGGTGCGTTAGATTACTAAGGTTGGAAAGTGAAGATATATCGCTTATCTGGTTATCCCCGAGACCGAGCTCTGTCAGGCTGGTGAGGTCGGCAAGCGAGGATATATCGCTTATCTGGTTCTCACTAAGAGACAGCGTTGTCAGGCTGGTGAGGTTAGCCAGGGGGGATATATCGCTTATCTGGTTATCCCCAAGACCGAGCCCTGTCAGGCTGGTGAGGTCGGCAAGCGAGGATATATTGCTTATCTGGTTCTCACTAAGAGACAACGTTGTCAGGCTGGTGAGGTTAGCCAGGGGGGATATATCGCTCATCTGGTTATCCCAAAGCTCGAGACATGTCAGGCTGGTGAGGTTAGCAAGCGGGGATATATTGCTTATCTGGTTCCTCGCAAGATTCAGCGTTGTCAGGCTGGTGAGGTAGGCAAGGGTGGATATATCGCTTATCTGGTTATGCTCAAGACCCAGCTCTGCCAGGTTAATGAGGTTAGTAAGGGGAGATATATTGCTTATCTGGTTCTCACTAAGAGACAGCGTTGTCAGACTGGTAAGGTTAGCGAGGGGGTATATATCACTTATCTGGTTCTCACTAAGAGACAGCAGTGTCAGGCTGGTAAGATTAACAAGCGGGAGTGTATTGATTATCTGGTTCTTCGCAAGAGCCAGCACTTCCAGGCTGGTGAGGTTAGCAAGTAGGGATATGTCGCTTATCTGGTTACCCCAAAGCACGAGCCATTTCAGGCTGGTGAGGTTAAAAAGCAGGGATATATCGCTTATCTGGTTATCCGCAAGAACCAGCACTTCCAGGCTGGTGAGGTTAGCAAGCAGGGATATATCGCTTATCTCGTTCGCCGCAAGAACCAGCACTTTCAGGTTGGTACAATACTCAAGCCCCTGTAGGTCTTGGATTCCTCTAGCAGCAGCATCGAGTTCCTGCAACCAGGCAAGCTCCGAGGCATAGAGGTCTCCCTCCAGTTTATTCAGAGCTTCCCTGATGGCAGCCTCCAGGCCGGCATCGGGGATGGTGACCACCGGGCCGGGGTCCCTACAGCCTAGTGGACCTGCTGCGGCACACAATCCCAGAACCAGCATCAACGTCATCACCACCGAGAAGCATTTCCAGGCTCTTAACTTAAGCATCCCTGCCATCCTTCAGCTAACTTGGTTACGGGTGACGCTAATAATCTATAGCCATGCCGGCTCGCTACACCATCAACTTTGTGTGTGCGAGACTCCGCATGTCCATTCTTAACACCTGACTGGGAATTGGCACCCCCTTTTTTGTGCAGTAATTTATTGACATTTTGTAGAGTTTAGTTTTCCCAAAACATCTAGCTTATGGTGCTCTTGTATCACGCCCTAGTGCTATTATATCACCCACATAATGTTAAGTCTTTTCCCGAGATTTTTCCACAATTACGGTCGCATTCGGCAAATAGTCAGCAAATTATGGTTGATAGTGGCTGTGCGCTGACTCTCATACCTTGCCTGCACGATTCAGTGCCTGGGAAGCAAGGTCAGGTCAAGTGATTGGTTATCCGCAGTTGCAAGGATTTCCTTATTCGGGATAAAGAAAATTAGCGGTGATAGCGTAGTCACCGTTCATGGTAATGGTGGTGGCGTTGACATCGGCAATGGTGCCCACATCGCCAGTCCCCTCTTAAACCGGTAGCCTTTATTATGGACAATAGCAGCGGAAATTAGCGGTGATAGTGTAGTCACCGTTCATGGTGATGGTGGTTATGGGGGCGTTGACATCAACGATGGTGTCCACATTGCCAGTCCAGTTGACAAAGCGATAGCTGTAATCTGGAGTCGCCACCAAGTTAACCACCGTGCCAGCGTCATAGGTGAACGTCCCCTCACCAGGGCTAGTAACTGAGCCACAACCGGTGATGGAGATGGTGAGGTCGTACTCAGCTATCTCTTCAAAGTTAGCCGTTATGGAGTAGTCACCTTTCATGGTGATGGTGGTGGTGGCGGCGTTGACATTGTTAATGGTGCCCACATCGCCAGTCCACTCATCAAACCGGTAGCCTTCATCAGCCTCGGCCACCAGGTCGACCACCGTTCCTTCGTCATAGGTAAAAGTCCCCACTCCAGGGGTGATTACATTACCTCCAGCAGTGCTGGAGATGGTGAGGTCATAATATAATGGCACAAAGTTGGCTGTTATAGAGTAGTCATCGTTCACAGCGATGGTGGTGGTGGCATCATCGACATCGGCAATGGTGCCTACATCGCCAGTCCACCTGTCAAACCGGTAGCCAGCATCTGGAGTCGCCACTAACTTAACCTTTTCACCTTGTTCCGCACAATAAGGATACTTGCCTTCTCCAGGCGTGGTGACCGAACCACCCTCCGTGCTGCTGATAGTCAAAACATACTCGGTTACTTTGGTGGTGCAAGCAATGCTATTACTTAAAACCATACATAGTAGGACTATGATTAAAGCGACTGCAATCGATTTTTGTTTCATTTCCCCTCCTTTGTAATACTTCGGCTCTTCACGGAGTAAAAGTTCAGTTTTCTCAAAATCTCTAGCGTATAGCATTATTATATCACACACCCGCACTGTCAAGACCAAAAAGGGGTATAATGTCGTCTATGATTATAGATTTTCATACCCATATATTTCCCCCCTGGCTAAGGGAAAGGGGTGACGAATATATCAAGCGCGATCCTTGCTTTTCTTTGCTCTATTCCCGGCCGGAAGCCAGGATGGCAACGGCGGAGGAACTGCTTGCCAGCATGGATGAAGCCGGCATTGGTTTGTCCGTCGTTCTTAACGTCGGGTGGGTAAGCCATGAACTTTGTGTTAAAACAAACGATTACATTTTAGATTCATTATCACGCTATCCGACAAAGCTTATCGGCTTTTGTGCGATTCAACCCAGGGCAGGGGATGCTGCCATAGCTGAGCTGGAGCGATGTGCTAAAGCTGGGGCTAAGGGAATTGGCGAATTAAGGTCTGATGTGCAGGGATTCGATCTCACTGATAAGACAACAATGAAGCCTCTAGTTGATGCCGCGCTGAAGCATGACTTGATTTTTCTGACTCACTCTTCTGAGCCGGTGGGGCACGAGTACTCCGGCAAGGGTAGTATCACCCCTGACATTCTCTACTCCTTTATCACTGCTTTCCCGAATTCAAAGCTTGTTTGTGCTCACTGGGGTGGTGGCTTGCCTTTCTATGCCCTGATGCCCGAAGTAGCCAAGGCTCTCACCGATGTCTTCTTTGATACCGCAGCCACCGTTTTCCTTTATAAGCCCGAGATTTTTGGGCAGGTGAGTCACATCGTCGGCAGTGATAAAATCCTTTTCGGCACGGACTATCCTCTTATGCATCAGAACCGAGTGCTTGCCCAAATCCAATCTTCGCAGCTTCCTGAGGAAGATAAAGCCAGAATCTTGGGGGCTAACGCCCAAAAGCTGCTATGCCTAGATGAAAGGAGCAGAAGTGTCACACAGCCGTAATACTTAAATAGAAAGGAGGAGACTAGAAATTGGGAACTAAGGGAAGAAAGAATGTGAGAAAGCCCAAGCAACAAAAGGGAAAGAAGAAGGAAAAGTAAGAGAACAACATCGTCCCTCTTTCAGATACAAAAAGAATACTAGCCATAAAATATTACCCCTCGCTACTTGAAGGGCGAGAATTAAGGTGAGGGTGAAAGTGAACAAAGGAGCAGAGGTGCCACGTAATCCTGAGCAAATCCGTTCCTTTATTGCTATTGAATTGCCTGAGGAGGCTAAGGAAGGATTAGCTAGGCTGAGAAAAGAATTGGAGAGAGATGAACATAAGTTCGTCAAGTGGGTGGACCCTGGGGGAATTCACCTGACTTTAAAGTTTCTGGGCAATATTCCTTCTAAGCGGGTAGCAGAAATAACCGAAGCTATAGAAGAAGCTGCACAGGGGATTACTCCATTCCATTTGGAAATCTCAGGCCTGGGGGCTTTCCCCAGTCTAAGGCAAGCTCAAGTCTTTTGGGTCGGCATCAGTGGGGAGATAGACAAGCTATCCAGGTTACAGCAAAACATCGATTCCGCGCTTGCTGCCCTGGGATTTGCCAAGGAGGAACGTTCCTTTGTGCCACATTTGACTCTGGCTCGCATCAGACAAGGAGCATCGCCACTGGAAAGAAGGAGCTTTGGCGAACTTGTGGACTCTACTATCTTTGAAGATAAATATCATGTCGAAGTCGAGGCTATCAGCTTAATGAGAAGCCAACTGACGCCCGCCGGGGCTATTTATACCTGCCTGTCGGCGGTTGGGCTGGGCCATTAGGAAAATCTAAAGAAAATCTAAAATATTTGGGGTTGTTCGGGAGGTTCAGTATAAACGTGGTTGGCGAAGCTACTGGCGAAGTAGTATAATAATATTATGTCAAAAGCTACTATGGACAAGAAAACTTCAAATAAGGAAATTAATGAACTCCGTCGGGATTTTATCCTTG
>Ga0209635_10001530_pt1 | contig 17221 bp, 20 predicted proteins | sample DeeMarSWOR230_32_FD_187463 | JGI IMG/M metagenome (GOLD analysis project Ga0209635, IMG submission 187463) | Marine sediment microbial communities from White Oak River estuary, North Carolina - WOR-2-30_32 (SPAdes) (version 2) | ecosystem: Environmental > Aquatic > Marine > Intertidal zone >... | reverse complement strand
AGGCGTCTAGTCCCTTCACCACGAGTAAGTTTTGTTTTCTTTCTATCAGCTGAACAAGCGTTAGTCCTACAGGGTTTGGACGTTGAGGAGTGCGGGTTGCGAATATACCTTGCAGCGGGATGTCAGCTCTTCCTCTCGGATTAACCTTTAAGATAGGCTCTTGTTTTCTGGGAGTCTTGTGCATGTAAAATATGATGAACAAGTGAGAATAATCTTCGATGCCGTCTAGTCCCTCTAGATATTTTGATTGGATAACTACTTGCGTGGTGAGGCTTCTGTCTTTAACATTTTCATTCTTGGTCTTTCTTTGAACATAGCCAATGGGTTCCAACATGATTTCTTTGATTTGGGTCATAAAACCACCACGATTCGTTCTTGCTGTTTCGGCAAGTTATATTTAGGAGTGGCGGTTTTAGTATTATTTTGTTTGGGTTCATGGGTGAGATGCGTATTGAGCGAAGAAGAAAAGGAGCTTGTAGAAATTGGTAGAGTATCGCATTATTTCAGTAAGATTAGTGTGGCTGTTATAGAATTAACAGCGCCGTTGGCTGTTGGCAACCGTATTTTGATTAAAGGTTCGACTTCAGACTTAGAGCAGGCTGTGGATTCCATGCAGATTGAGCATGAAAACGTGCAACGCGCCGGGGCTGGACAAAGCATCGGGTTGAAAGTAAAGGAACGCGTGAGAGAAAACGACGTAGTTTACAAAATAGAGTAGCGTTGTATAGAGCATAGCACCGTAGTTTTTCGGCATTACTGTCTTTCAATGTTTTGATAGGTGGGACTATAGAAAGTTTAAGCGACCAGCATTCAGGAAGAGTCACTCTAAAAAGAATATAAGACTAAAGAACCTTCCTTGATGATATGAGATCATCTCCTGAGGAAAGACAGGAACCTTCACTAGCCTTTGGCGGACAAGCAGTCATCGAAGGCGTCATGATTCGTTCCCGAGAACATATGGTCATCTGCGTAAGACAACCGAATGGTGAAATACTGACAAAAAAAGAGGAGATAAACTCCCTCTCTAAGAGACACAGAGTCCTAAGACTGCCCTTCATAAGAGGCATCTTAGCGCTGTTTGAAACCTTATATTTAGGTGTTAAAGGCCTCATTTTCTCCGCCAACGCAGTCTTGGAAGAGGAGAGTGAAAAGTTCACCTACAAAGAGATAGCCATAACAATAATCATGACCCTAGCCTTAACATCCTTCTTTATGGTCGTGCCCTTCCTACTGACAACCTTACTTAATTTAACAGGGGTAATTTTCAACATCGTCGAAGCCGCGGTACGGCTTACAATTTTTCTCATCTACCTAGCGTTGGTGTCCATGTGGGGTGAGTTCAAAAGAGTGCTGCAGTATCACGGCGCCGAGCACAAAGCCATCAACGCACACGAAGCTGGAGTTACTCTAAATGTTACAAACGCGAAAAAATTCTCCAGACTACATCCTAGATGTGGAACATCCTTCATCTTCATCGTTATGTTAGTAAGTATCCTGCTTTTCTCGATCATGCCAAACCCGGGGTTTATCGCGAGACTGGCATACAGAGTGCTCCTAATTCCCGTAATCGGCGCCGTATCTTATGAGATTTTGAAGTTCAGCGACAGACACAGGAATTCAAAGATCATGAAGATTATGGTTATGCCTGGTCTTGGGCTTCAGTGCCTGACAACCAGAGAGCCAGATAGTGACATGCTAGCGGTTGCATTAAAAGCTGTAAACGAAATGAACAAAATAAGACAAAGCCCCCAGCGCACATAGTGCATGTCTTAGGAAAATCTTTCAACTATTGATGCGCCATGCTACGTTTTCTGCTATGCTTTTTTCTTTCCCTTGGATCGACCGCTACCTCAGGTTCTTCCAACTTCCTGCTAACCAAGACAAATGCCATCCAAACAATGAAACCGTAAAGTAAGCCATTTGCCACTGCTTCGAACAATGGTGTATAAAAGGAAATTGGAATTCCCAACGAGCTGAACACTGAATGCAAAATGCTTCCAGGAAACAACGGAATGGGAACCGCTAGCGTAGCCGAGGTGAAGAAAATGAAAAACACCAGGAAGATTGCGCCACCTCGCATTTTTTCACCTCTCTACATCATACACTTCATAATTGCGGCACACGTTAGACATTCATCTGGGATCGGAGAGTCTTTTGGACGAGTTTTCAGGTACCCAAGAGAGTAGGGGCAGTCTGCAACATCGTTTTCTTTGATGTCCTTTGAAGTGTCTCTCGAAGCGCCAACATGAGCCTCATTTAGACTCTTCCCCGATTTGTCTGAAACGCTCACTCGTGAGAAACAGTGAGGACAAGCATAATAGGTTTCAAGAGAACCTTTTGCTCGAACAGTTAACTCGATCGGTTCACTGAAACTCTTGCCGCATTTAGCGTAAGAACAAACGACTGCCTGCCCTCTTAACATGACAGGGTTTGAAGTCCAATCCCAATGTCTATTTTCTCTTGTTTTAATTGGTGGTGAAAGGGTTAGTTTGCTCATCTGATTGCACCTGTTAACTAATAAATATATTAAATATTGATATTTAATAAACCTTTTCGTATCATCGTTGTTCATGTAGACAGTATGTTGTCTGCCCGTCTATCTTATTTCCAGTAATCCAAGAACCACCAACCTCTCTGGTCCCTCCGTGAAAAGTTTTCCTCATTTTATACATCCTCTACCATTCAATACAAGTTCTTCCGAAATCGGATCGAAAGCAAACACTTCGATCCAAGATGGCCACAGTGAAAATAACTGTGTCAAACCAATATGTCTTCCAAGCAAGCTACGCACACAATTTCTAAAGTATCTAAAATAAACTCCATAAACCCTTGAATTTGCTTTAAGAAATACAATTTGAACCATTAGGCGTGATACGTTTCAGCGCTAGGTTAATATAGTGGGTCCATCAATGTAATGCGGACAGTTAGGATTCGTGAGAGTAAGTAAAGCCTCAATGTGGCTTCTCACTCTTCTCTTGACTATTCTGGCTGAAAAAGTAAAGGTGGTGACAAAACGAGTTACAGAAGTGGAAGAAGATACGGAAGAACCGGTTACAGCCAGTCTGGCTTTGGTGCCAAGGCACCTGTTGAAGTTGGAAAAGAGTATGAAGCAGACATTACAGAGATGAGTCACAGAGGAGACGCGGGCGTCGCGAAGATTCAAGGCTTCGTGATTTTCGTTTCTGGTGCAAAACAGGGTGAACATGTGAAATTCAAGGTTACACGGGTTGCACGCAGATTTGCAACCGCTGAAAAAGTTTAACCTTCTTTAGTTGTTTCATCGTGAATTCTCACATGATTCTTTATAGCTTGGTAATGTTGGTGAAATGAGAAAATGGGTAAAAGAAAAGTCATCACTGAGGAAGATTTCGGGAATATGGTGCTTCCAGTTGCAAACGACGTGTTAGGCATAGCTGTTCAGATGTTGGGTAATGACAGATTCAGAGTGAAGTGTCAAGATGGCCACATAAGGCTTTGCAGAATCCGAGGCAAAATGAAGAGGCGCGTCTGGGTTAGATTGGGCGACATCGTCTTAGTTTCCCCTTGGGACTTTCAATCTGACAAGCGAGGCGACATCTACTGGAGATACCGAAGAAACCAGGCTGAATGGCTGAGAAAGAAAGGTTACCTCACAATGCAAAGGTGAGTTTGAATGAGAAAGAGAACATGGACTGGAAGAGGAAGACCCAGAGGCAGCCATCATCCACGCTTTGACACCAGAATTCTTGAATACCTTGTAGAACTCTCCACAAAACGCGGAATCAATACAACCGAATTTTTTAATGCAATTGTACACGCATGGAAAAATGGAAAAGCCTCATGTAGAGGATTGACTATTCAATGTCGCACAAAGATAAAGGGTCGCGCCGTATTTCTCATAACTAAAGGCTACACTGTTATCGCTCAATTCCCAGTGCAAGACCATATACTCAAAGAAGCCAATCCACTTAAGGGATTTGATTATGTGCGTGATCGCGTTAGATACTCCTACAAAATGAAAGAAAGAAAATCGCCTGAAAACGATCATGTGCGGATCAAAGATTTGAAGGCTGGAATGAAAAGAATCAACCTTAAAGCACAAGTCATCGAAATTTCAAAACCAAAACTAGTCCTAACGAGATTCAACGACTACGTCGTTTTCGCCAACGCTACCCTTTCTGACGAAACCAGCACAATTAAACTAACCCTGTGGAACGGACGAATCAACATGGTTTCAATCAATGACATAATTCAAGTTGTGAACGCCAATGTCATTGTGTTTAGAGGCGAAAAACAGCTAAGGATCGGAAGAAACGGTACACTCAAAGTAGTCGAAAACAGCTCGCTACATGAATCAGAACGTACCATAAAGTGCTTAGCAAAATAAGAATGAATAGATTGGGATTAGTCAGCGCGTAGTGGAGATATCCCCCCGGCAAGACTCCCATTCTTTTCTCTTAGAAATCTTACAAGCTTGTAGCTGAGGCACTTTCTCTCCTAAGCCAGTCAGCCAACTTAATCTTATTCGTGTTGTAATATTTCTCAGCTGTCACAATTCCTCTCTTGGCTAACCTGAAAAGTACCCTATGCGTCTTCACCCTTGAGAAACCAGTCTTCCAGCGAATATCCTTCTGCAACATTGTTCCACCTTCGACAACCAGAGTTTCAACTATCTTCTTCTCATCGTCATTCAAAACCCGTAAAATCCCACTAAGAACTGATTCTCCTTTCTCAACAGTCGGCACAGAAGAAGGCTTCTGCTTTGACTTTTCATCACCGAGCTCTGGAAAAACAAGAGTATATCCCAATACACCAACTACGAAAAAAAGAGGCACAATAAACAAGACAAGCCAAAAAGAACGCGGAAATTCTGCACCCATACCGCGACCTCTTCCACCAAAATCACCTTCAAAAACAAAAAATAAAAAACCAAGGAAACTGACTGCAAAGGCAACGATCAGAATGAAAAACAAAGTTCTCGAACGCATGTTTCACTCAAAAACCCAGAGATGAAAGGCTACTTATAAACTGTTTCAAAATCTGAAACGTTCTGTTACACTCAACATTCAAACCACACAGAAACCATGGTTTTCTTCTAGGTAAAAGAACAGAGGTGAAAGATCATGGACGGAAAAATTAAAAAGATTGCGGCAATTGCCTTTGTGTTAGGCGTTATATCCATCGCTTTCCTTACCGTACCCATACAAGCCTATGTCACCCAAACTGGTGATGGCGATTCATATCAGACGCAAGACCAAGATAGGTTGAGAACACAAGACTGCGATGTTGTTCAAACACAGACTCGAGAGAGACTTAGAGCTCAGGAAAACGACTGCAACAGGGACATGCTTCGGACACAAGAGCGAGAAAGACTGAGAACCGGAGATCGAGAGTGTAACTGCACGATGAATACGCAGCGATATAGATATCAGTACCGAGAAAAAGCTGGTAACTTGGGGAACTAATGGATCCCACCTGCATTAAATCTTCGCTCCCGTGGATTATATCATCCGCAAACTCCCCATTTTTTCTATACGTGAAGCCATGTTTTCTGAGCAGAAAGATAGACTATTCAAGCAGAAACACCGTGTCACAGAGACAATTACATTTTCAGAAAACACAAATAGGCAAGAACCTAGATGATTCACTCCAGATTCAAATGATTTACATGAACGCTACTGAAGTGATGTCTGCCGAAGTCGCAATCAATAGTTGGATTTTGACATGTCATCATTTCGTTTCTCATAATGGCTTAAGTGTCATTAAGGGGCTGAAGGTGAACAGTTAGAGAGTCCCTTAAGGGCAAATAACTCGTGTCGAAACTTCTTCTGTAGAAATAGAGGTGAAGTGAATTGCATGAAACAGGGGTTAGTGGGTTGGATGGACGGGTTGGTGAGGTTGGCGTGAAGCCAACCGTTGTGGCGGTATCTTGTCTATAGTGAGAAGTAGTTTATTCTATTGCGAAATGTTTTTGTGTATTTCTGGAGTGAACCCCTAGGGGTTTTTGGCAAAGATGCGCGTATTATCGTTCTGAAAAATTTCTGAACTTAAGGATGCCCTTCTTCTTGAGCCAAAACCAAAATCCCATGTAGAGTAGCAGATATCCCGTAATGCTTCCTCCAAAAATCACAGGTCCGATTCCTCTGCTGAAAGAGGACATTTCGACGAACATAAGCGCTCCAACTCCGACAAAAGGAGCAGCAAAGAAGCCAGCAATAAACAGCAGAAGAGGGACAAATTTCCATCGAGCTTGAATCCTCTTTTCTGAAATGAGCAAGCCTATGAAAACACCGCATAAAATTAAGCTTGTTGTGGAAATCCACCTTATCACGATGTCAAATTCGTTTCCAAGAACATTGAGTAGTCTCAACAGCCACAAGAACCAAGAAAAAGCAGAGGCACCTGCGAATGCCCATAATGATTTGATTAGACTCATTGTCTTCCAAAAAAGAGAGTCTGCACGACTTATAAAAGGCTTCGTGGAATTTTTTCGAGCTTCTTCCGCGAAACTCCTTTTTCCGGGGGCTCAGTCAAGGCGGAGAATCTCAACAGCCTTTTAAGAAAAAGCCAATAATATTGTGATTCCAAAACATAGAGAATTAAGGAAGGTCAATTTTGAGAGACGATTTAGCAAAAGTGGTTGATGCCGGTCAAGGGCTCGGAGCAGAGTATACGGAGGTTCGAATGCAGAAGCTGTTCAATACTACACTTACTGTAAAGGACAGTAGAGTGGAGTCAGTGAAAGAGGGAAACGAAAATGGTGCCGCCGTTCGAGTGCTTGTGAATGGTGCTTGGGGCTTCGCGTCTCTCGGAACATTAGAGAGGCAGTCGCTTACAAACGCAGTTGCTGAAGCCTGCAAAATGGCGAAAGCAGCCAGTTTGCATGTCAAAACGCCAGTTAAACTTGCTGATTCCAAAACTGTTGAAGCAAAGGTTACCGTCAAACCGAAGAAGGATCCGAAAGAAGTGTCTGTCGAGAAGAAAATTGACTTACTGCTAACAGAAGATAAGAACGTCTTTGATTATGACACGCGTGTGAAAAGTTGCACAATCAACTACATGGATATTGCAGCAACCGACTATTTCATGAACAGCGATAGAACTTACATCGAACAAGACAAACTCTATCTCTATCTATTAAGTTACACAACAGCGAAAGAAGCGGACAAATTAACGTTTTCGCATGACCTATTAGGCTACACATCAGGTTTTGAAGCGTTTGACACAGAAACCCCTGAGGTCATAGGTCGCCGTGTAGCGAAACGCGCAGTTGACCAGTTGAAAGCCGAAAAACCCAAAGGCGGAACATTCCCAGCAGTAATTGGTCCGAAGGTTATCGGAATTTTCGCTCACGAAGCCTTCGGACACCTAGCTGAAGCTGACCTCACATTGTCTGGGTCAGTTCTTACCGACAAACTTGGGAAAAGAGTCGCCTCAGAAAAAGTGACAATCTACGACGATGGTACACTAGAAGGTGCATTTGGATCATTTAGATATGATGACGAGGGAGTCCCGGTTCAAAAAACAACTCTTATCAAAAATGGCGAAATAGTAAGCTTAATGCATAACCGAGAAACTGCCCATAAGTTTGGCACTAAACCCACAGGCAACGCTCGAGCAGAAGACTTCCGATATGAACCTATTATCAGAATGCGGAACACCTACCTCACTAGAGGAGACTACTCTTTCAAGGAGCTATTTGAAGACATCAAGTTTGGATATTACATAAAGGATTACCGAGGAGGCCAGGCAAATCTCGATGGAACTTTTCAAGTCGGCGTGCAAGAAGCATACGAAATCGTAAATGGCGAGCTAGGGACACCAGTTCGAAATCTCTCTTTCAGCGGAAACACACTTGAAACACTGCATAAGGTGGATGCTATAGGAAAGAATTTCGAATTATCAGTTGGAATATGCGGAAAAGGTCAACGTGCACCTGTCGGGGCAGGAGGCCCAGATGTAAGAGTTCAGGAGGTTCTAATAGGTGGTGGAGCTTAAATCTGAAGAACTCGTTCACTTTGGCAAGAAAGCTGTCGACACCGTAATGAGAAAAGGCGCTGATGAAGCTGAAGCTTTTCTCAGTGGAATTCTGAACACTTCAGTGAATATCGAACGTGGACAAATCACGAAGAACATGAGAAAAATAGGTCAGGGTTTAGGAATAAGGGCTGTTTATAAAAAAGCAGTTGGTTTTTCCTACACTAATATACTCGATGACAACTCCGTTATTAAAACAGCCGCCCAAGCATTTCAATCAGCGAAAGCAAGTAAAGCTGACAAAGATTGGCCTGGGTTTCCCACTCCTAAGAAGTATGGTGCAACAAAAGGCACATACGACAAGAGACTGGCAACTATCTCGTCGAATGAGCTAGTGAATATAGCATCAAACATGCTTAAAGAAGCAACAAGCCACGACAAGCGTGTATTTGCAGCATTCGGAACAGCTGAAACACAATTAGCGTATAGGGTTGTCGTCAACTCCTGTGGATTGGAAGCCTTTGATAAGGGCACTTCTATTGGATGTAGTTTGGGAACAGTAGCTCGACAGGCAAATGAAGTAACTCCAATATGCATGGAATTTAATGCAGAGCGTGTTTACAAAATCGATTCAAGCTGGGTAGGAAAAGAGGCAGCAAAGCAAGCAGTTTCAGCACTAAAAGCCAAAAAGATCGACTCAGGAGATTTCACGGTAATATTTGGCCAAATGGCACTACTTGAACTTCTCTACTATACATTCATTAACTCAGTCAAAGCTGATCAAGTTCAAAGGGAACAATCAGCTCTCAAAGGAAAAATCGGACAGAAAGTAGCCTCAGATCTTATTACAATTTACGATGATGGACTCATGGCGAATGGATTGCAAACTTGGAAATTCGATGACGAAGGGATACCTCGTCGAAAAACTCCGATTCTCGAAAAAGGTGTTCTACAACACTATTTATATGACTGTTACACAGCGAAGAAAGATAAAATCGAAAGTACAGGAAACGCGTTAAGAGGAGGCCAAAATCCCTATAAGTCAACTCCAATCATACAGGCAACCAACTTCACAATAAATCCGGGAAACAAGTCTCCTGATAGCCTTATTGAAGAGGTTGACAACGGAGTTCTGGTATATGGCTTTCAAGGTGCACATAGTAGCAACCCTTCAACGGGAGAATTTTCGGTAGTAGCTACTCCAGCTTGGAAAATCGAACGTGGCAAAATCGCTTACCCTATCAAAGCAGCAATGTTAGTAGGCACAATCTTTGATGTGCTTAACAATGTTTCAGCACTTGGCAACAATATAAGAAAGATCGAGCAAATTGTCACACCTTGGGTTTGTGCGGAAAACATTAGAGTTGTAGGAAAATAACGCGTATATTTGAGAAAAGGAATTTATTTCCGAGTTTTCTAGGGGCTCTCCCAACCCCCATTTTTTCCTATCTGTAACAATGACTATGCTTCATAAAATGGTAAACAAATAGTCAGACAGACGATGACATTGTCAACGAGTGTTAGAAGAATCGCCGGCTAAAACTAAGTCCATTTGTATTCTTTTTATTCGCGCTTAGCTAGTCCATATTCACGAATAAGCATGCGTGGAATTCTTTGACTGGGTCTGCTCGCCTGAAGATCGCGGATTATTTGGGTGGTTTGTGTATCTGAATGTTGCCGCACAGAATCGGTTCGACGGTGCTGCCGCCTACGTAGCCGGTGCTAAGTGTTATTTGAAAGACGTCGTTTTTGCCTGGTTCATGGTTGTCCTCAATGTATACGTCAAATGTGTATCCGTCTTCGCCGTCAATGGTGCATGGTCCTCCAAATATGCCTTTTTTCAGTGGCCAAGGTTTGTTTCCCACTAGTTCCTCCCAAACTTCTAGGTAGTCCATTTCATGGGCGTGAACGTTCATGCCGGTATTATGGTCAACGTATTCGAGTTCTCCTTTTGGACTTGGGTCTTTTGAGAACCACATGACGTTGAAGCCGAAGCTGCCACCGGGAATCCCATTCTCTCCAATCTTGCCATGGCCTCCGCCGGTTATCTTCCCTGTTTCTGGCGGTTCACACGCTGATACACTCTGAATAATCAGAACCATTAATATGACTCCAGCCAAACTCAAAGCAACTTTTTTCAATCTCATTTCTGTTCACGTACAAGGTGTACTTTAAGAAATATAAAAACGATGAAGGAAATTTATAGAACATACTTGTAAAAGCTCGCGGGGATCTTGACGATGAGGTGATATCTGTTTCCGAATTTTCTCCGAGACGTATCCCGCAAACTCTCATTGTTTCCTGTTTGTTTTGAATTAATAGCTTTTCTTAAAGATACTGGGAGATTAGAACTCGTAATTTTTATATGTTAGACTTGGAATCTCCAAGCAACAACTACAATGGATAGAGGAACGAGATGTTTGAATCACATTAGAGTTGTAATCTTCATTCAAGTTTTGAATTCCTGGATTGGTGGCGTCCTTGGTGTTGCTTTGCCTCTGATGATGAAAGAAAGAAACATTGACATAGTTACGATTGGATTTGTGTTTGCAACGATGCCAATGATCTTCCAACTGGGAAGAATGTTCTTTGCTACAATCTCTGATTTTTGGGGTAGAAAGCCTTTCTTCGTCTTAAGTGGATTGTTAGGCGTTATCTCAAATTTTGTTTATTATCTGGCTCACACGCCTATAGAATTCTTATTCGGGAAGGTCATGGAAGGAACCAATAGTGGTTCTTTGTGGGCAGTCAATAGAGCCTTCCTTCTGGAGAAAAGTGAGAAGAAGTGGAGAGTTTTGGTGCATCTGAGAACCACAGCATACATTTCTTTGGCGGTTGGAAGCTTATTAGCTGGTTTCTTTGTGGTCTGGTTTTTCTATGAAGGAACGCTGATGTTATGTGTTCTAATTGGAGCTCTTGGGATTCCGTTATCTTTGTTGCTGGTCGGCGAAAGAAAGAAAAAGTTGAATGCTTCAGAAGCTTTTCATCTCTTAGATTTTAGAAATAAGGAAAAGATTTTCAAAATTTTCTTAGTTTTGTTTTTTGTGATGGGGCTTTCTTTTGGATTTTGGAGTGGCTTCGTCTTTCCTTTGTTTTTGAGTGATAGTGGATTTAATACTGAGACAATTGGTGTGCTTCTTGGTTTGCAGATATTACTAGCTGGTTTATTCTCGTATCTTTTTGAAGGGAGATTTGAAATAAGAAAATTGATACTCATAAGTGGGGTGCTTTACACAATAGTGCTCATCTTGCTTGGATTTACAAGTTCAGTCTTTGCTGCTGTCCTTGTGATTATTTATGGTATTGTCGATGGCCTGCTTAGTATTGGTCAGGAGGGAATATTGTCAAGAATCATAGATGAGAATTCTTATGGAACTGACATAGGATTGCTGATGATGGGACTTCACAGTGGACGCACGTTGAGTCTAGCTATAACAGGGCTAATCATATCAATGCTGGGTTTTATGGCTCCATTCCTGCTTTCAGCCATAATTTTTGTGTTTTTTTATGTAACCTCCTATTTCATTCTGAAAGAGTAGTTTACTTTTTCTCGAACAGCGGCGATATCTCCCCGAAAAATCGCGCTCTCTTTCTATGTGTAGCACAATAGTTTCAGCACTTGCAACGATGAAGAACACAGCAATCCAATTTTTGTGCCGCCTACGGAAAAAAACTTTGGATTCTCTGATCTCCAGTCACCAAATACGCTTTCCACCTACATCCTTCCAACGATCTGAAATAGAAAATTATTCTATAACAAAGTAAGTAAACATTGAAATAATTGCCGTTGGAAACTAATAGGTGGTTAACATGACTAGTTTAAGAAAAACCACGGTATTGATAGTCACATGTGTGCTACTTGGGGCTTCACTTGCATATGTGTTTGCGACTAAACTACAACCATCTTCTCATGGCATTGGAGTGCTTAAGAGCGCTGACAGTTTTGCTTACATAGGCGACATTGTCGAGTATCAGATAAAAGTCTATAACCCCTCTGACTATGCCTTGTATAACATCAATGTATCCGACCCCATGTTTGGACTTGACGATACGATTCCCTTCTTGGAAGCAAAAAACACAACAGGCTTAACTTACATCTTCCACAGAGAAGTCCTTGAGACTGATCCAAATCCATTAGTTAACGAGGTTTTCGTAGAAGCTGTCGATTCTGCAGGAGCCTACTCATCCAGTTCCACTCAAGCAATCACAATAATAGCCGAGCGTTATCTCACAATTACAAAGGTTGGACCCGAATATGCTCACAAGGGCGAAGCAATAGAATATATGATTACAGTGAATAACACTGGTGAAGATGACCTCTTTGATGTTGTTGTAGAAGATGAATTGCTTGGGTTCAGTTGGATAGGAGATTTGAGCGAAGGAGAGACTGATATTTTCAATTTGACATATATTGTTCCCTGTGATGTTGAAGGCAACTTGACAAACACAGCTTTTGTCTGGGCACAACTGAACGAGACAACATTGTATGCCGAAGCATCTTGGACCACCGAAATGCTATATCCTTGTATTTTCCCTCGCAGTAAGGGGTATTGGAAGAATCATCCCGAAGAATGGCCTACAGATTGGATAAAGATAGGAGATGTCAATTACACGAAAGAAGAGGCTATTGATATACTGGAAGGGGCTAATGCAAAAGATGCGACTCGAATGCTTGCTGCTCAGCTGATTGCAGCAAAATTGAATAGGTTGTCTGGAGCTTGTCCAGATTTCTGTTACTGTGATGAATCGGCAGATATAGATGAAGTCATCGAAGACGCTGACGAATTCTTGACGGAATACACCGTAGGCTCTGATCCTCAAGGCGAGGAAAGGCGAAATGCCTTGCGGCTAAAAGATTTGCTGGATGCATACAACAACTCAAAATGTGACTAATCTGATTTCATACCGCAGGAAAAAAAAGGTTACTTAAAACCCAAAGGAGAAAAAAGTTCCGAAACTTAGACTAGATTTTCCGCTGCATTTTTCTCAGCCTAAAGTAATCGGCGAAGAACATGTCAAGACTCTTGTTTCCGAGAATCTTATCATAGAAAACCTACTAGACGAAACTGAACGATTGTGGAAGGAATTACTAGTTGAGAAACCTTCAACAGAAGAAAAAGGATGCAGAACGTATTCCGGAAGAGTGGATCGAAACTATGAACAAGCTTCAACATTATTTGAAGCGTGTTCGTTTATCTGTGGATGCCTTCAGGTCTTGCCTATTCTGAAAGGATACTGCTTCACATAACCATCATATGTTTTGTGTGGGAGGTCACTTATGTCGCCGATTTTGCCGTATTTCCAGTCTCCCAGGAACAATATTTGCTTTAGCCTGTTCTGTCTTTCTTCATAACTACCTTGGATCAGATCTTCGTCAGCAGATGCTGCAATAACCTCTCCGACTATGATTGTGTCTTTACACCATTTCAGTTTGCATTCCATGTGCAATTTGCATTCTGCTATCCTCGGCGGTTTGACTTTCTCAGAAGGGATGGCGGTCAATCCAGCCTTTTCTATTTCGTTGATGTTGTGAGGAAAATCCACGGCTGTGACCGTGACTTTTTCGGCTATCTCCTCAGATGGCAGGTTCACAACGAATTCGCTGGTGTCAACGATGTTCTCATAAGTATCGTGAAATGGATAGCAATGAAACGCCACAGCCTCCAGCGCTTTGAGAATCATGAAATTCGTTTTCAGCGCTGCATTCGGAATTCCTTCTTTGCTAACCGTTGATACGACAACGGCTGGCCTTACGATCAGTTGCATTTCTCTTTTCCATTTCAGTATTTGAGAGGGTGATAGTTCTTCACGCGGGAGCAGTGAAACTTTCATGACACTCACAACATTCGTGCACTATTTCATCTTGCCTCTCGGGATCTTGTTAGCGAAGCGGCATCGCACGTCTCCTTTGAGGACGCTCTCAATCAGCTCTACTTCAACTGATTCGCCGAATATTACATCGAAATGCACTTTTTCGAAGCCCGCGCTGCAGTAGCAGAACATAGGTGAGATCTTGGGTTTTCCTTCTAGTATGGCTGATCTCGTGAGTGGGCAGTGGCAGGCGTAGTATCTCTTCAATGTGGGATCCTGCTCCTTCAGGTACTGCTTCGGCGCGTAAGGCATTTTGGTCACGTAGATTTTATCGCCTTGCCTGACACCGGTGCAGATCTCTTGGTTGCCCCTCACGAACTCGAGAACAGCTGGGGTAATCTCCTGCTCATACCAAATCTGGTCGTCTTTCATGAATCTTTCCAGTTCCTCTACGAGCCTCTTATGTTCACCCTTCAAGTACTCATCGATACTTGGAGCCTTCTCAAATCGTTCCTTTTTCTCCTTGAAAGCTTCAGCAGGCACTTTGTGGTAGTTCCACGTAAGGATTTTCTTGCATGTTTCATTGGGCAGTTCAGCCTCCATCTTGTCCATGATCTTTTTGGTGAGTCTTGGATAGTTCTCTTGGGGTAATCCTAGTTGTGGCAACATGAACCCTTGAAAGACTTTGTGTCGAGTTTCTTCTCCTGCAATAGCTGCTAGCCTCTCGCCTATGTCAGGCAGCACGTTTCTGGCGCCTAAGATTGATGTGAAGTAGACGTAGTAGTCGTTCTTTTTTAGTAAGTTGCAGTAGCGAGCAATTGCGACAAGTCTTTCCCATGAGTTCTTGCCTTCCTCTATGAGAAGTGAGATATAGTCCTTGAGTGCCTCTAGATCTGCAGATTCGAGAGATGTGTTCTTTCTCTCAAGATGCTTTTCAAACTCTCTGACTGCGTTCACAGCGAAGTCAATGTCTTCTGCGATCATTTTGCGCCCTTCTAGATGCTCTCTGTACTCATTTTTCATCAACGTGTTCACTCTCACCAAACCATTGGAAAATAGCCTTTCTTGATTGCATTCGACACAATCGTTCCGACATATTCAACTTTTACTCCAGCTTCTTCCAACTTCTCTGACACGCCTTCTTTGTCGGAGATAGCCTTACAGGCAAAGCAGTCACTCTCACTGGTTATCTCTTTAATGAAACCTAATATTTCTCCATCGAGAATAGCCAATTTTTCAGAAGGTCCAAAGAACACCACTTTGATATCATCCAACCATTTGTTCTTCAAAACATTGCGAGCATACATCAAACCTGCCAAAGCTTTTTCTCGATCACCAGTTGCGATTATAACTATCAATTTTGAGCCCATGGCTAAGCCTTCTAAGCAGAATAGCGCAAAAACTGTCACTTAAGAGTTCAGCCGTCACGTGACGGCAAGCGCGCGACGATATCAACGACCCTTTCCAATATAAACTCATTCAGTGCATCTGCACCAATAAGGGATTCCGCTTCAGATGTCTCGATAAGTCCCGGTGAAAACTCTATTCATTTGATCCACACTTTTGAAATTATCAACCAAATCTTGACTCGTATAATTCAATAGATAAATTATCACTATCCGCTAACCTATCAGAAACTAGCAGATTTGGACTAATCCGATAGAAGTGGAGATATCTCCTGCAAACTCCCTTTTTTTTGTGTGTGCCTTAGATTATTAGTGCAACCATAAGGTAACCTTAATTTCTTCCACAAGCAATAAAAATTAAAGAGGGCATAGGAGAGCATGATGCGAAATGAGTAGAAGACTTGTATTATTGATGATTCTGAGTGTTGTAATAATCACAGCAGCTGGAATTTTTGGAGCCTACGCCCAAGTTGGCGTTGAGACTGGCGACTGGATAGAATTTGAATACACTGTTGCCGGTGTCTCGGGAATATCGCTTCCAACATGGATGAGGGTGGAATTTCTGAGCGTTGAAGAAACAAACGCCACTGTAAAAGTGACCATACACATGTCTGATGGAACAGAGCACGAAGGGACCGTGACCGTGGAGATTGTGACTGATGAAACAGAGCAGGACGAAAGAATGATCGTGAAGATTGTGCCTGGTGGCGGAGGCCCTCTCTCAGGATTAATCATTCCAGCTAACTGCAAAACTGGAGATTCCGTTCACGTGAGTGAGTATGACAGTATAACGATTGACGGAGAGACCACAAAAAGTTATGCCGGAGCAAGAAGAACAGTGATTTATGCAAGTTTCTCAGAGTCTGGAACCGAGCTCACCTATTACTGGGATAAACAAACCGGAATAATGGTTGGATCAGCCATCGGTTTAGGAGACATTACGGTAATTGCTAAGGCAACAGAAACAAACATGTGGCAAGCTCAACCGTTAGGACTTCCCATAGACCCAACAGTTTTCTATAGTCTGATAATAGTAGCAATAGCGATAGCCGCAACTGCAGTGACCTTCCTGATACGCAGAAAGCAGAAACCAGCGGAAGAAATAGTGCCTTCTCCACCTACTCCACCTTCTGCACAACCCCCGATGTCATTATTCATTATAGCAACACTGCAGTCATAGTCTACAGCAGAAGAACAAGAATATCAAGCAAGATGAAGCAGAAGACTAGAAAGGTACAACGTTTAAATAGCTTGGATAAATTCTATTTTTCTTGGAGACATAATGAGTTTAATAAAACCGTTATATGTGTTTGTGATTGGCTTTACGGTCTTTTTGTTTTCTTTTTGGTTTCTAAGATTATTCAACGTTTTGGGAAGCGAATATGAAATTATGATAAGGTGGGTTTCAGCAATTGGCTTAATTTTGTGTGGTGTTTTCATAGGTTTGCTCGTTTCAGAAAAGAGGATTCAAGCTCGATGGAAATTTGTCCCTCTTTTGCTGTTGTTTATTGCTGGTTTCTTCGCTGCTCCCTTTGTTGGAGTTGGAGCACTCATGCTTCTTAATGCGTCTTCTCTTAGCAGGGGAATCGAACCTGTGATTTTTGGAGGAAGCGTAGTAACTTATCTGTTACTTTATATGCGACTTTTCTTTTGGCTTAAGAAGAAAGCCATTTTCACATTCTCTTGAGATGACTTGCGTTTTGAAATGATGTCATCCATTCTCAGTGTGTTCCCTAAATTAATAATGCAACCTGAATGGGTTATGTAGCTTTTATATTAACTTCATTTTATCTTCTCTTTTAGGTGATAAAATGTTGGATGAAATCCAAGAAAAAATAGATGCAGCTATGAAAATAATTCGAGACTTAGGCTATGAAGCGCAAGATGTTTCGGCTAAAGAATTCTATGATTGGATGACAGGAGAGATCTTCTCTGAGGACATAGCTACTTTGCGTGACGTTCTTGGTAATGAATATTTGATGATACATGAACTGGTTGAAATAAGTGAGTTAAAAAAGATGGGTAGAAAAATCGATAAGTGTGTAATA
>Ga0209635_10001528_pt1 | contig 17232 bp, 21 predicted proteins | sample DeeMarSWOR230_32_FD_187463 | JGI IMG/M metagenome (GOLD analysis project Ga0209635, IMG submission 187463) | Marine sediment microbial communities from White Oak River estuary, North Carolina - WOR-2-30_32 (SPAdes) (version 2) | ecosystem: Environmental > Aquatic > Marine > Intertidal zone >... | reverse complement strand
ACACCTCCACACTGTATTGGGAGATTAATGTCGCCAGGCTTATCCTTACTTGGTCCATTCGGAGACCAAGCGCGTACGTAAGCTTGAAACCCTATCTCCTTAAGCTCCAATTTATCCCTACACGCCCCGTCTATTACGAAGGCTTCAATACCCATCGATTGAGCCTTACGGGCCATAAAGAAACCAGCTACTGCTGTCCGTGTGTCACCGCTTAAGTCTATTACCACAATGTCTCCAGGTTGGGCAAGATGCAGGGCTTTATGTGTCATTAAGTTACATCCTGGCATCTCTCTCACAGTTAGTGCGGGACCGCTTATTTTGACGTTCTCCAAGAGAGGCTTTATGTCTGATGATATAACATTAGAACTAGGTTTGAATATAGCATCAGCAATGTTAGCTACTGGTACCTTCCTAAACTCTTCTATAAGATTCTTAGACGGTCTCTTTATCTCTCTTACAATGATTGGCATACTACTCTCCTCCCAAACAACTTACACTTCTTTATTGTATCATTTATTATGTAACGATATTTCGATAAAAAAGTTGGGAATAATTGTTCAGAACAATGAATAATGTTTCATTCGAATCTAGGCGATTTTTTATCTAGTCCAAACTCTGTACCATTGTCTCAATGAATCATCTCGTCGCTGAGGTCTTTCAGATTTGTAAAATTCAGGGTATCCATCATAAGAGACAGCCTCTTCAATGGTTGCACCATCAGCGATCAATTTACGCATCTTTTCACGGGTCTTCGTGAAGAACTCGAGTTGTACTTCAACCTCAGACTTGTCGCACACTGGACCGTGTCCTGGGACAATAGTCTCTATATCCATACCAAGTATCTTTTTGAAAGCCTCTATCCAAACATCTGGATCAACTGTTGGATCGCCAGCCCAAGGAAAGGTTTTGGCAAAGATAAGGTCTCCTGCAAAGAGCAACTTCTCTTTTGGAAAATGAACAATGCTGGATCCTGCTGTGTGGCCACCGGTGTGGATCATCTCAATGTCACCGTCCAAGTTGAATCGATCTTCAAAGGATTTGGTTGGTGAGATCATGCTGAATCCTTCATATAACCAAGCTCGCTCAGGCCTATTCTTTTTCATGGTCTCTATCATTTTTTCAGGGTCTGCCCATTCAGTTGTCAGGTTCTTCTCCATTATCTCCTTCACTAATCGATGGGATACGATTTCGCAGTCTTCAAACGCTTTAATACCAAAGATGTGGTCGCCATGATAGTGAGTTAAAAGAAGATGCGTCACAGGTTTGTCTGTTAAGGCTTCAATCGATTGTCTGAAGTCTCTCCCCGAAACAGGAAATTGAGAGTCCACTGCTACAGCCTTGTCTTCGAGGATTATAACGCCTACATTGCAGCCTGTTTCTCCCTCTGTGTTCGCAAATACACTTTCATTGATCTTATCAAGTTTCATAATGTTTCAAATTGTTACTGTTTCGCGGACCTTATAACTTGTTCTGGAAAACGATAGACGATTTTTCATCAGGTTATATCATCGTATTAGGAATTTTCTTAAACGATATAATGTATAATTGAAATCAACAGTGGTTGAGTTTGTCTAAGACTATGAAAGCTGCAATATTTCGTGGTAAGGGGAGAATAGTTTTAGAGAAAGTCGAGGTTCCAGAGGTAGCTTCAGACTGCGTTCTCGTTGATACGAAGGCTACTGGGATATGTGGGAGTGACATTCATAGGTATTATGGCGATTGGGGGCAGACAAGGTTATTCGTGTTGCTGAAAGCGATGTTGTAAAGAATGTTAAGGCGATCAGCGATGGCTATGGTGTGGATGCAGTAATCGACACTGTGGCTTCAAGACAAACATTTGGTGAAGCTCTGAGGTTAGCTCGAAAAGCAGGCACGATGTGCTTAGTGGGGGGCTATACTGGAGAGTTAAACCTAGATTTAGCTCGTATGGTTTGGAAGGAGCTGCGACTTGTAGGGTCGAACTGCTATGGATATGATTGTATGCGAAGGGATTTTGAGGCGTCCATTGATCTCATTTCCTCTGGAAAGGTTGAGCCCACGGTCATTGTCACTCATAGATTCTCTTTAGATGATATAGAAGAAGCGTTCCGTATAGCAGCGAATAAGAGAAGTGGGTCCATAAAGGTTCAGATACAGCGACAGTAAATACGAATGACTATGTAACCAGAGAAATCGGTTGAAAACCATCAAATGAAATAAATAGTTCTTCCTGTTAAAAAGCGAAGGTTAGTATTCTTGAGGTTGAAAAGATTTGACAGTTGATATTCTTGTAAAAAACGCGTTTGTCTTGACGATGCAAGGCGAAGGCGTTGGAATGATAGAAGACGGAGCTGTAGCAATAGAGGGTAATAAAATTGTTGCAGTGGGTAAGACTCATCAAGTTGAGAGCGAGGTGGGTAAAGCAGATAGAGTCTTTGATGCTAGAAAGAAGGCTGTTCTACCTGGTTTTGTTGATGGACACATTCACACAGGGGGGACTCTCCTCCGCGGGGAATGTCAGGATGTCCCTGAGATAGAATGGATGCTCAAAACGGTCGCTCCGTTCAGTCCACATCAGACTCGTGAGCTGAGATTGAAAGGTTCAAGACTTGGCGTCTTAGAAGCCTTGAAGTCTGGAACCACCTGCTTCGGGGAATTGAGCGGTGACGCGTTCTTCCTCGCTGAAGAACTCTATTCTAAGATCGGTGTCCGTGCGAATTTGGGGAGTGTAGTTAATGAGATCGGACCAGGCTCTAGAAGGAGCGCTTATGAGCCGTACCAATTGTTCTCGGACATTGGTGAACGTAAACTCAAGGAGAATTTGAATTTAATCGATACCTGGGGTGGTGGAGCAGAGGGAAGGATCAGCTGCATGTTGGGTCCTCACGCTTTAGACATGCTTAGTGAAGACATGCTTATGAGAATGAAGGAGATCGCTGAAGAGAGAGATCTTGTAATGCACATGCATGTTGCACAAGGTGGACGAGAGTCCATTCAAATCAAGTTAAGATATGGTACGACATCCACGATTAATGTGCTGGATGAAATGGGCTTCTTAGATCACAGGGTTCTAGCCGCTCATTGTCATCACACTCAGGACGATGAGGTTCGCGTCTTAGCTGAGAGAGGTGTCAAGTATGTAAGCTGTCAGTGCTCTATTGGAATCATTGATGGCATCACTCCCCCACTTCACTTGTACATTGATTCAGGTGGATCTGCAGCAGCACTGGGTACAGATCAAGCTAATGGGAATAACTGTCACAATCTACTCACGGAAATGAAGGTAGCAGCTCTGCTGAATAAGACGCGACATAGAGATCCAACAGTGCTTCCCGCCTGGAAGATGCTACGTCTAGCTACTATTGAGGGTGCAACGGCTATTGGTCTTGGAGAGCAGATAGGTTCACTTGAACCTGGGAAGAAAGCAGACCTCATAATCATCGACCTAAAGAGACCCCATTTAACTCCAATCATATCGAAGCCGGTGAGGAATATTGCTCCGAACATCGTCTATAGCGCTAGAGGCGATGAAGTGGAAACCGTGATCATCGATGGCAATGTTGTGGTGGAGAACGGTATCGCATTAACCATGAATGAGGAAGAGGTTATGTCTGAAGCTCAGAAGGCAGCTGAGGTGGTTACGAGTGCTGCGGTTGAAGACTTTTTCAAGGCGGGATCTAAGCTAGCTGAAGACGTGAAAAAAGGACTATTATAGTAATTACTTTAGACGAGAAAAAAAAACAAAAAACAATGTGGATTGAGTTCTTCATCATTTGCTTATATCAGTAGACCAATTCCCAGACCTATCAGAAACGTTGTAGCAGTATATGGTATGATGTCCAATATTCCTCCGCCTAAATCAACAATTTTAGGGATATACATGAAAAAGGCTTCAACGTCTACTATAGTCAAGAATCCTGTTACACTCAGAACTATTAACAATGCAACGACAGCGAAAAGCAATTTTATTGTTCGCTTTACAATGAAGCCACTGAGTAATCCTATGAGGAATGGTGCAACTAAAGGAACAAATGGGAATAGAATTTCAGCTATTTCCTCGATCAAGTTTGAATCGCCTTCCTCTATGATTAATTGAGACACTAATATGATTTACCAATCCTCTAACCCAATTCTTTGAGAATGCAAGAATTATTCTTCTCTACTTCTTCTTTACGATGCTTAGTCGATCCAATTCTTCTACGATGACCTTGGCCTTCATTGATACATCAAAGTGAAGATGGGGTACGTTTCTGAATCTGCAAAGCGTAACCATTCCACTGTCTTCTGTAATAACAAATAGGTTATTTTTTAATGCGTGTTCTACTAGTTCTTCGTCTTTCTGAAACCCGGTTTCATTTGCAAGAACTACATTATAACCTATTAACCTGAGTAATAATCCACATCCAAGCAGCTGCTCATCTATCAACAATTTCATTTTCATATCCTCCCTAATCATCGTCTATTTAGTGAAATTTGTAACAAGAATTTCATTAATAAGACCCCTTGTTGCTACATTAGAACTTATAACTCGTTTTGCGCTGACTATCTCTACTCTGAATACTTCTATTTCCTCATAAAGATCTCGAACAGAATCAGAATAAGAATTACTTAACATAAAGACTACGCCCATCTTGTGCAGTTCAAGGCATATATCTCGAAGCCTTCGTTGCTCACTAAAATCGAACCCGTCCTTTGAATAATCAGTGAAATTCGCTGTTTTACTTACCGGTTGATAGGGCGGGTCAAGGTAACAGAGATCTCCTTTCCTTGCAACATTTAGGACATAGCTGAAATCATCGTTAACGATTTCTATTCCTTGTAAGACTTTACTGGCTTGAAGTAATCTTTTCTCATGTACGATGGTTGGATTTTTATAAGATCCAAAGGGAACGTTAAACTCTCCCTTCGAATTCTCCCTGTATAATCCATTATACGCTGTCTTGTTGAAGTAAAGTAAAAGTGCAGCTTCTTCGATTGGGGTAATCGCTCTCTGGTTAAAACGTTCACGTAGTTTGTAGTAAGCCCCTTCATTGTATGGATACTTCTTTGCTTCATCGATCAGGGCTTCAGGCTCATTTCTTAGAACCATGTAAAAGTTCATCAAGCGTCGATTTACATCGTTTATGGAGCCCTTTTTTGGCTTGAGCCAGAAGAAGACCGCGCCTCCACCAAGAAACGGTTCGTGATATCTTCTACTCCTAAAGTCTTGAGGGAGGTTCGCCTGGATTATGGGAAGTGATCCCCTTTTCCCGCCTGCCCATTTGAGAACTGGCAACACCAACCCTTCACATGCTCCAATTACAATAATTTTTGTTACAAATGTTTGATCAGTTGAAGATCTTGAAGTTCACAGTTACCGATTCATCTTTTTCTTCTATATCTGTTATGTCTGTTTTTAATCCGAGGTCTTCTAGTGTGATCTTAAAATCATCGAAGTAGTCGTAAAAGCCACACGTCAAACAGTAACTGCCTTCAAAACTAATTCTCAATATATTCTCGTTGAATTCGATTAGACTTGCCTTCACTTCTGGGACTCTATACTTATTGTATTCCTTTATAGCTCGGTCGACAATGCGTTCAATCGGATTATGCATTTTAGACACCTTTCGGATGATCCAGTTAATGAATGAAGGGTTAACACATCAACCATGAGTAATGATTATTTAAGTTAGCTACACTTTTGCATTTTACCTTGGATTCCCATAAAGGTAGCCAATCAAGCCATTTTATGTCTTTTACTAAATTGATTAGACTTGGCTACTCACTGTTCGCCGCGTTTGGAGTCATTTTATCAGGTTTTTACTCTGGAGATCTGCATGGCTTCCAAATCGAATATTTATTAGCGTACCTCATTGCCTTTCTTTCAGCAGTGGGAACATATGCCTTAAACGATTACTTTGATTACGAACTTGATAAGAGTAACACCAAACACGATCGACCCTTAGTCTCGGACTTACTGTCTAAATGAACAGCGCTAGTAACTGGCTTAACATCGTTCTTCTTCATCCTGCTGTTATCTCTTTTTCTGAATTCCGCATCGAAGTTTCTCGTACTCTTTACCGCGCCCCTATTCATATTCTACAATTTTGGCTTGAAGAGAATAATTTTTGTAAAAAACATCCTGGTTGCATATGCCTTCGTAGCCACAATACTGCTTGGATCATTGGTCATAGACAGCTTTCTTGAGCCTTTGATCGTTTACTTCGCGATAATGGCCTTCATAGTTGGATTCGCGGTTGAGACCATGGTTGACATGGCAGACGTTAAGGGAGATAGAGAGAGTGGAATAGAAACGATCTCAACACGATTCGGTGTAAAAAAATCAGCTTATGTTTCAATTCTTCTATATTCCGTAGTCATGATCTTGGATCCTTTACCCTTCTTTGTGATGATCGATCCTCGACTCCATTTTGATTATGTTTTCCTGTTTTTTATACTCATTCCAGTAGTATTCTACTTTTTCATTTCAAGATCTTTGATTCAAAATCAATCCATTGATAACATAAGTCGACTTAGAAGGAGAGTATTCTATACAATGCAGATTGGGTGTATTGCATATCTTGTAGGCGTTCTATTGTGATTAAGAGTTAAAGACTAAAGTAGAATCCCCTTGTTACTTTTGTCAAGAACCACCATCTTTACACACTTAAGTAATTTCGAAAGTGAGATGCGTCTTGAGTGAAACTTATGATATAGTAATTATTGGAGGCGGATCTGCAGGACTCATAGCTGCAGACTTTGTAGCTCAACTAGAAACGAAAGTCGCCTTGGTAGAAAAACACCGAATTGGTGGTGATTGCACATGGACGGGGTGTATTCCCAGCAAGACGTTGCTAAAGGTTGCTAATGTTGCTCGTGAGATTCGCACAGCAGATCGATACGGTTTAGCTCCTTTTGAACCAGAAATAGACCTAAAAAAGGTCATGGACCATATACGAGTTGTCATCGATGAAATATACAAGCACGAGACACCAGAGGTATTACGAGCTAATGGTATTGATGTTTTCATAGGATCTACCCGTTTCCTTGATTCTCACACTCTTTCAGTTGGTGGAACGACGATTAAGTCAAAGAATTTTGTGATTTCTACTGGGGCTCACCCACTCGCTCCCCCCATTATGGGTTTAGATGAAGTGAATCATTTAACATACGAAAGCATTTGAGAACTTGAGACTCTTCCTAAACACCTACTCGTTGTGGGTGCAGATCCGGTTGGATGTGAGATGAGCCAGGTTTTTTGACGTTTAGGATCCAACGTTTCGATGACAGTAAGCAGAGACCGTATTTTACCGCGTGATGAACCTATTGCATCGACAACATTGGCTCAGGTGTTTGAGTCTGAAAGCATTAACCTGCACTACAATGTCAGAGCTGAAAGTGTTTGGCAAGAAGGAGACGAAGTCCATTTGATGGCTGGTGAAAATGAACTTGTTGGTGACAGCTTGTTGATAGCTACCGGAAGGCGTCCGAACGTTGAAGGGCTTGAATTAGAAAAGGCGGGAGTGGCTTACTCTGCTAAAGGCATTCAGGTAAATGATAACTTACGCACAAGTCAGCGCCACATTTACGCTGCAGGTGATTGCATTGGTAGTTATCAATTTACTCATTACGCTGGTTGGCAGGGCTTCATGGCGGTTCGTAATGCACTGTTTCCCGGAGCTTCTAAGGCAGTTACTAACTTCGTTCCTTGGACAACATTCACTGATCCTGAAGTCGCTCATGTGGGCTTTACTGAGGATCAGGCGAGAAAGATTTATGATGATTCAGTTATGACTCGCGTTTGGTCGATGGATAAGGTTGACCGTGCGAAGACCGATAATAGCGTTGTTGGATTCATAAGACTAGTATACAGGAAGAATGGCACGTTGTTAGGTGCTACTATAGTCTCTAAAAGGGCGGGAGAGGCGATACAGGAGTGGATCCTTGCTTTGGACTACGGTTTGACGATCAACGACGTGGCAAACAGCATACACGTATATCCTACTTATTCCACTGCTAACATGCAGCTTGCAGCTGAAGTCAGCGCTTCTCGGTTGTTGAGTGGTGTGTATGGTAGGATCATTCGTGGTACGATGCGATTGATGCTTTCCCTCTAATACTTGTGAGTTTACATAATGAAGTAGGTTAATGTACTTCGACCCTGGTATCATAATGAGGTTGTTTCTATGTCAGACAAGGATCCTAAAACTATTGGTCGGTCGATAGCTGAGACCAGAGAGTATCACGTGCGTTATTTGAGGGCGGTCAATAATCCTCTGAGGAGGAAGATCCTCAACGCTATAAAGGCGGGTCATAGGACAATCGAGGAGCTTAAATCAAACCTGGGTCTCGACGAAACGACTTTGGATTGGCACATGAGTGTGTTGATACATGGTTTTTGCGTGGAGAAAGAGGAGCAGGACGGCAATACTGTTTATAAACTCACAGAAGAGGGCGAGGTCATCGACTTCATGGATAAATAAGGATCTTCGTTGTTAAGACCGTAGTAAGAAGACAGACAGAACAGAGTTGGAAATTACGATTGATGTAACAAATAGCACTGAAGCCGAAGGACTTACATTATCATATATCATTCCAATCAATGGAGACGAAAACAGCCCTCCTATGTTCTCGAATTCAGAGTAGATCCCCATAACCATTCCAGTTCTGCCTTTTGGCATTGTTGAGATCAGGTAGATCATCATGCTCAGATTTGCAGCTGCAATGCTTATTCCTTGAATAAGACCAAGAGAATACAGTGGATAAGTGCCCGTAATATTGATCATAATGATGTTCGTAACTCCGATTAGGAATAAACTGGAAATTATCATCTTTTTACTGCCTATCCTGTCTGTTAATGTTCCGAGAAATAGCTGCGAGAGGGCGGTAGAAAACCGAACGACACCCATGTATATTCCGATCTCTGTCTCTGACACGTTAAAGTTCGAACTTTCATTGAGATAGATTTGTAGCGTGTCCTGTCTGAAAATGAAATTGAATATGTAAAGCATGCGAATGATCAGGATACCGAGAAAAGTTTTGGTCATGAGATCCCTTGTCTTTATGGGATTCGCAGTTGAGGAGGTCTCGGTTTGCTCCCCATCCACCTTCATATATACCACAGCGATCAGACTTATGATCCCCACTCCCGCGTAAATATAGAATGGAATCGAGTAACTGAACGCGTTTGTCAAATACCCTCCTAGTATCGGACCTAATATTCCCCCCATCGATACTACTGACCTGTACCTGCCATAGGTCTGTCCCCTTCCGGATGAGGGAAGGAGTTCCGCTATCATTGCCTTATTCGAGATCGTGTACGCGGATATCACTGACGACCTCGCAAAGGCTAGTAAGTAAAAGTGCCAAATATTGGACGCCAGTGTATAGGATACATAGATCACTGAAGAAGTAATGATCGCAAAGATGATCATGTGTTTTTTGTTAAGTCGGTCTGCCACTACTCCTGCGATGGGTTCAAAGATCAAATATCCCAAAATCCAAGCTGTACCAATGAAGCCTATTTGGGTTACACTGTAACCTTGTCTTCGAATGAACAGTGCTAGAATCGGTGAAATGACACCGCCCCGGAAACTATGGGTTACCTGAACGATCAGCAGGAGCTTCAACGAACTTAGTTTTTGGCTGTTCAATTGACGTCTCAAAAAGCGAAGGGCGTTTTAAATATTAAAGTTAAGCGATGATAACGAGTCAAAAAGAAATTCAAATTTATTAAAAAAAAGTCAAGAGGAGAAGCTGTTCGTTTTGAAAACACTTTCTCACTAGTCTTCTCTTTGATAGACGACTTTTCCCTCGACTAGTGTAATGTCAATGGGTATGTCAATTATTTCCTCAGTTGACACTGTTAGAATGTCTTCACCGAGAACGACCATGTCCGCCAGCTTCCCAACCTCTATAGAGCCCAACACGTCTTCGTCAAATGACTGGTAAGCGGCGTTATTCGTGTACAATTTTAGGGCTTCCATCACAGTGATCTTTTGGCTTTGCCCGATTGGTTTTCCTGCCTTTGTCACTCTGTTAACTAGGGCGTGTATGGCCATGAGTGGGGGATATGGGCTGGCGCTGTGGTCTGAGTGAGCTGAAATCTTGACCCTTGCATCAAGAAAAGATCGGGCTGCAAACATCCATTCGAGTCTTTTCTCACCGAAGGCAGGTAGTAGCTTATCTCCGTGATAGTATGGATAGGCTCCAAAAATGGTCGGAAGTATGCCCAGTTTCTTAATTCTACTTACGAGTTCTGGGTTGACAACTGTGCAGTGTATGTCTCGGTTTCGGGGGTCTTCCCTCGGGTACTTGTTCTGGACGTCTTCCATTATGTCGAGATACATGCTTATTGCTCTGTCACCGTTGGCGTGAGCAGAGATACGGTAGCCCTCCTTGTAAGCGTCCATTATCTTCTTCGTTGCGAGCTCCTTTGTAGTGGCCATGACTCCGTAGAAGTCTTTTTTGTGTAGGTATGGTTCTGAGACAGCGGCTGTTCTCGCAGATATCGCTCCGTCGAAATAAAACTTCAAGCCACATATCTTTACCCAATTGTCTCCGAGTCCCCGATATATTCCCAGCTTATTCAGCTCTGGGAAGAACCCGGTGTTAACATCCATTCTCACCCTGATAGGTAGCTCTCCTTTGTTTTTCAAGTCTAAAACTGCTCGGATCTGTGTTGCTCCGAGTGAATCGTAAACGCATGTCAGACCTGCAGTTGCGCAGTCCAATAGTATCCGCTTTGCACCTTCTGCTGCGATCTCTCTGCTTGGTTCAGTAGATACGTTTCCAATGACTTCTTCTCTAGCTTTCTCGTGAAGACCGCCGGTCATTTCACCGGTTTCACTATCTCGCTCAAACATTCCTCCAACGGGATCAGGAGTATCCTTGGTGACCCCAGCTACCTCGAAGGCTTTGCTGTTAACAACGCAGAAGTGACCTCCAACGGTGGATATCATTATGGGGTGATCAATTGTTGCCTCGTCAAGCTCCCATCTCGTCGGATGGCGTTTCTCAGCAAGCTTTGAATCGTCTTCCTTAGCACCAAATATCCACTTGCCAGAAGGCGTGTCTTTTGCCTTCTCCGCGATTTTAGCTTTAATGTCTCCGATGGATCTCACTCCCGCCTCTTGGCTTAGATCAACGGTGATCATCCTTCGCCCTCCCGTAGCTATCATGTGGCAATGAGAGTCAATAAGCCCAGGAATCACAGTTCGCTCCTTAAGGTCGATCACATTAGTATCATTGCCTATCAGCACCTCAACATCCTCATTTTTACCAACTGTAAGTATCTTTCCGAATTTAACGGCTACAGCTTCCACAATGGATTCAGTCTCATCAATCGTCACAATCTTACCGTTATGTAAAACTAAGTCTGCAAACATCCATTTTAAACCTCAGAAATCAACACGGTGTTTAAGTATTAAAATACTTGCACACCTACGTCTGTGCAAAGAACCACGTGAACTGTCATTCTAAATATGCTCGCTACAGACTCTCTCTAAAATCCTTAGTACGTTCTCAAGAATTCAGATATACCTCGTAGGTTTCCACTGGCAGCAATTGTGTGGCTGCCGTCAACCACATTCACATCGTAAAGGTCTATGTGTGTGATTTCACCTTCGGTCGAAGACCACCAATCAGAATAATTCTCAAGTTCAGAAGCAGCGTCCTTCGATGTTATGGATCCATGCTGAGTAGTTAGAAAATGGCCTGTTAGATCTAAAATGCAAAGACGGCCTCCCTCCACGGGAAGGAAGACTGCAAGATGAGATGAACCTGTCAGAAATTCGATATCAGCGATATACAGCGTGTTTTCGATTCCCTGGATCCCTCGTTCATAATACTTGATCATGGCATATGCGAGCACGGTTTGATCATCACAGTCGCCCTGTTCTTTTTCAAGCGTGAATTGAGGGGTTTGAATGTAGTTCGTTGTTGAGCCCATGGTGAAGCTCGTTATGTACTCGGTTCCATTTATCAAGGTCCTGTGATAGTTTATCACGTATGGAAAGTCGATATCATGGACGTAGTTGATTTTGTTGGTTACGTATTTGTAGACCTCATCACACGCGTCCAAGATCTCTGTGGAATCTTCTGTAATGGAAGTGACTGTTGGTCCAATTTTGCTCACTTCTTCCTCGTTGAGTACGTATTTGAAGGCCTCAGGAATCTTGCAGTAGCTATTCAACATCTCGTTTAAAATGTTCACGTCATTAGATAATTCAGATAAATGACCCGTCGCTTGATTGTAGTGATACACCAGAAAATTATATTCGCTTTCTAATACGCTGTACTGTGAAGTTATCAGGGAATACTCGTTGAGTAAGGGTTCATACTGTGATTCGAGCTCCACAACTTTCGCTGAAAGCTCGCCTATCTGGTATGAAACGAATAGCTGAATACCTACAGCGCCTAAGCTAGCTCCTAAAATTAAACCGACAATTAACGCAACAATGACTCTGTAGTTCATCAAACATCACACTTGTATGTGTAATTGACTTGAAGCCAAAACACTGTTCTAACTGATGAAGTTATTGATAAAAAGTTGAGCAGACGAATTCGACAAGATATTACTCGTGTTTAAGGTGCGCGTGCCTTTGCAGGATATTTTCCACCTGCAGCTGTATTGATCGTGAATTCATATAAGATGCCAGGAGTAAATTTGTCAACGGGATAATGGCAAGCCTCTACTGTTATTGTTGCTTCATCGCCAGGTTCAAGCAGTGTTGAAGTTGTGGACCAGCCACTTTCATTGGAAATTCTCCCATTCACGAAGACATCTGTTATTGAAGCCTCTCCGCTTCCCATGTTCGTGACAGTAATGGTCGCGTTTTTAGAATCGGAGATGTGAACACTCGTGGTTTTAAGCTCCTCGTATTGAGTAAAAGCAGGTATTGCTCCCACGATCCAATACTCTCCAGCTATGGACACAGCTAACGCTATTACAACAATGACGACCGTTGTTATTACTGGAGTGACTGCTTTTCTTTTCTTAGACAACAGGGCTTCCCCTCAGTCTGATCATTTTAAGGAAGATCGTGGGATATAATGCAATGTTTTTGAACACTCGATCAAAAATGTTGAACAACCAGTGTTTCTTCAATGCATGAACTTTCTCACGCATAAAAAATGAGTTATGTTTACAAGACTTCGTGTTCAACAATGATAACGTTAGTTAACTTGTGTGAGTGTTTCGGTTAATGAATAGACAAGAAAACCTTATGTTGCTAATTGGAGGGGTACTAGCTCTATCTGGGTTATTTCTCATCTCTCTGGAGTATCCTCTTGTAGCGACGTTGTTGTTTTTTATAGGCATCTTAACTGTTGCTACGGTATTGGGTGAAAGACTCTGCCCATTTTGCGTCCTTCTGAACGTCATACGTCGAATCTTTCACAGGGAATCATCGGAGCAAAATACATGCCCGATTCAGATCGACCCATTAGGATCAGTTGATAGTGCTTCTGAATGACAAGAATTTGAGTTGATTGGCTCTCGGTTTAGCTCTTTTTAAATAATGCTTTGCACTAATCTATTGTTGGGAGACATTTTGTCTTCCAAGTTACCTGAGAAAGGAAAGATACTTGTCCCTTTTGACGGTTCGGAGAGCAGCAATCAGGTTTTATCGTACGCTATTGACTTCGCTATGAGATATTCTGCCAGAATTACACTCGTTCACGTAGCGCCTTATCCGACAATATTCACTGGAGTCACAACAACGACCACGACGGTACTAACAGATTCAATGCTGGTTCAGAATGGTAATCAGATTCTGAGTGATTGTTTGAGGGAGGTTGAAAAGATTGGGGTCAAAGCATCCACTCAGCTTCTTAGAGGGCATCCAGGAATGAAGATCGTTCAATATGCTGAGGATGAAGGCTTCGACTTGATCGTGATGGGCAACAGAGGTCTAAGTGGAATATCCCGGTTTTTCATGGGCAGTGTCAGTCACTACGTTGTTGACAACGCGCAGTGTCCGGTAACAATAGTCAAATGATTACCTGATCAACCTTAAAACATCAACAATTTATAAAAAAACTATTATATTTCATATCTTAAAAGAAAGAAATTATGGAAAAAATGCATAGATCCTCCAATTTCGCAAACTTTGAAAAAAAATGCTTAAACAATGACGCTTTTCGAGCATGGTTTGTGGTAAATCCTGAAAAAGCCATTCAATCTCCACCTCCTATTGGTTTAGGAATTGACCTCAGCGGACCAGCAAGAGAAGAACTAATTCAATTAATACAAGATTACTTAGGCTCAGCTAACATGATTGTAGTAGAAAAACCCGACGTATATGGTCGCCTTAAAGCAGAAGTCCGAAAGAAATACCCAAATGAGCCAATGGGCGCTATATGATGGATGGGTTTGTTTTCTGAGATATACACAGATTTTTCAAGGGACACCATCTGGATGAGGGAAAGGATCCTAAAAGACCTTAATTCCATTCCCCCTTTTTTACAACCTCTCTTAGACCACTTCGTTAGAAGACGACTAACGCTGTTACCTAACAATGACCGCTCCATTCAACTTGATCCTAAGATAGGGAGACCCGTCCCATATTCAACCTTTTGGTTTGCTAAAGCATTTTCCCTCACAAACGTACCGGTTACGAGACGACTTGCTCTCGGTATGCTGTATTCTGCAATATCGACCACAATTCGTGACGACCTTTTAGATCAGAAGCCTTCGTTACAGCTTCAACACTCAGCTTTGGCGAACATCTTTCTTCATAAGTATTTAGAAGGTTTCACAGATCTCTTCGATTCTGATTCAAGGTTCTGGTATTATTATGCAATTGCAGACAAGGAAATAGCACTCTATGAGATATGGAACCTCACCTCCCACTACGAGAACAGCCTTGATTCGTTCTCGGAAGCATTTTTAAGAGAATCGTCCAGGTATTTTTCAGCAGTAGCAATGCCAACCCTTGTTGCAGTAGCAATTATTTCGGATAATGAGAGACAAATTCCGACCATCAGCAATTTTCTGAAGCATTTCTCGATGGGGTGGCGGATCTTTGACGATTTTATTGACTGGCGCAAGGATTTAACTGTTAGAGACCTGAATCACTCTTCAATTTTATATTCTGTAAAACAAAACTTTGATGAACGGTCCAATCTCGATGAAGCTGCAGTATTGAGTATGTTTCTGAGTGATGACTTCGTTAAGAAAATGTATGATGCAATACTCGGCTTCTTTAAAGAAGCAAGAGAGGATATTATGCCTTTGAATTGTGACTATCTCATCAGATTCATAGACGAACAACTAAACTTTCATAAATTAAAAAGAGATGCCCTGCTTCAAGCAAACTCAGACTTCTACAATAAATTAGGTAAAATAGTTGATCAAACTAGAGTAAAATAAGTACAATCAAAATAGTCTCTAATCCAGCACCAATTTACTTTTGAAACAAACATAAACATAACATATGTATACTAAACAGATCTTAACATGCTCTTTTGATGAAGGCTTACTTTCAGGATTTTTCAATTCTCTGAATACCAAATTGAGACTCTATAAGGAGGGCATTACCATTCTTATGATTAGATCTACTAAGAATATAACAACATTCATTGAAATTATTGATGCCATAAGTCGTCTAAGAATTGGCGTGTCAAATGGCCAAGTAGACATCTCGTCAATATCTCTTTTGGTAATGTCGCTAACAACTATCTTTGTCAGACGACCCAATAACTCCTCAGTGTCCGAAACCGACGACTCCGATACCTGAGTGCTGGACTCCTTTTGTTTTTTCATAGCATTAGCGAATTGTTCTTGAAGCGCTTCTTGCTCTCGCTTTTTTACCTCGACCATTCTGTTATGAAAGGTAAACAGTGGAAGGATGAAGAAGATTACACCTAAAACAGTAGTCGTAGACAAGAATCCTCCATAAAATAGAGTCACTGGATAAGGAGCTCCAAAGACAGGATATAAGGCAAGTAAACCCATAGCACCAAAATACGAAAATGCGAAGTGTAACGAAAGTGAGCCAATAGGTTTCAGTCCAAGCAATCTATCCTCATAAAAAGACTTCAACTTCAAAGGTTTCTTACCCAGCTCATGTAATCCCCGAATCGAAGAACAGTAAACCCAAACAAAAGTGAAGAATATTATACAGAAGAAGGGTAGAGCGACAGCAAGATAGATTGTACTAACCATATCACAGCAAAAAACCATAATGTTTCTCTCACCTTCAGACGTGAGAGATATGATTACAGAGAGTATTGAACCTAACACTATAGGAGGAAGCGCTCTAGATACCCCTCTAAAAACCTTATTTACCGTCTCTTCACCCTCAGGGAGAAGTGAGAGAAATAGAGACTCCGTAGCCATAAGCCTAAGTCGCATAAATCGAATCATGTAAAGAAGGTAAAAAAGAACCGCATACAAGACACTTAGACCAGCAACACCCTGCCAAAACGGAAAATACACCCCATTGAACAGATAAACAGCTCTTGAAATAGCCTCGTTCAGATTATTATTTAACACATAAGCCGATATAATTGCTCCTGGCGGTCCTAAAACGGTCGCTAGGAGGAGACATCCAACAATATAAGGGATATGCAAGAAAGCAAAGAACCGTTCAATAAAGGTAGGTCTTCTAACTCCTTGCGCCATAGATCCCACCAACGAATTAAATTACCTCTCTTTCAATCCTCAAATTATATTTCTATAGAATCAATACAATATAACTTTGTTCAAATAAAATTAACAAGTAATAATATCAATTCATTCATGAAAAAATGGTTGAGACGCACCAGAATAAAAAAGCCCTTATCTATTTTCAATAAAACTAGCAAGCTTTCTTCAACAGAAAAAGTGGGAGATTGGATGATTTCACATATAAGGTTCAGTCTACTGGACCGCGAGTAATCTTAGATAGTTTGGAGCTACAACCCAGTATAGAGCTAACCATCACTTAGGCCCTAAAAGGAAAAAGATGGGGAATTGTTTCTCGTTTGTACATCTTATCTATTGCTATACTTCATGTGCCATTGTGAAAAACGATGTGGGATCGAGGTAAATATTCCAGGAATTCATAAATGCTTTACCGTCATCAGTGCCAAGGAAGCTAACTATCGCATCTAAATCAGACCCTTCGATCTTAGCAACATACATATACGGAGATTTCGAGGGCAATTCTCCCTCTGGTTCAGAGACTGCATCTGCAAGAACCTTGTCTATCTTCCAAGTATGAAACGCTGCAATAAAAGGTGCCCCTCTCATCCCTGGAATTTTCGTGTTAGTGAGATATTTATCGTATT
>Ga0209635_10001527_pt1 | contig 17232 bp, 11 predicted proteins | sample DeeMarSWOR230_32_FD_187463 | JGI IMG/M metagenome (GOLD analysis project Ga0209635, IMG submission 187463) | Marine sediment microbial communities from White Oak River estuary, North Carolina - WOR-2-30_32 (SPAdes) (version 2) | ecosystem: Environmental > Aquatic > Marine > Intertidal zone >... | reverse complement strand
TGCTGCTGATTTCAATGATGGCGATGAGCATTCCGATGGCTAGCGCTTCAGAGAACGAACTGATAGGCGATGTGAACAACGACTGTGTCGTGAACATATTTGATCTAGTGATGGTAGCCAGACACTGGGGCTCGAGAATTGGGGATCCTCGATACGACCCTGCCTGCGATTTGAATGGCGATGGAAGAATCGGCTTGATTGACTTAATCATCGTAGTCATGCACTGGGGAGATACGTGTCCGACTAGCTATGAAGTAACAGTACATGTTCAAGATTCAGGTGGTAATCCAGTAAGTGGTGCTAAAGTCACTATCTACGATGAACTCGAGAATCCAGTAACTGATACTAAGACAACAGGTACCGATGGAAATGCATCCTTTGGACTACCCAACGGCGATTATAAGGCAAAAGTAGTAGTTGCGACTGGTCCCATATGGCAGGGATTTACTGTTTCAGGTGCTCCTGTAGAAGTTCTAGTAACAGTCTAAGAACTTCAACCAACCCCCTTTTTTTTGTTTAAATCTTAATGTATATATATAATTATATAGTAATTATAACTAACTAGATATGAATATAAATCTAGATGTTTGGAAGGTGCTGTTATTGAAAAAAGTTACTATTCAGGTAGTTGAACAGCAGTAACAATAACGATTGAAAGGGTTCAATAAATTAATGATTCTTTTTAAGCCAAAAATACAATTATTAATCATGGCAAAAAAAGATACGATTAAAATAGATGGTATAGAGATAGAAGATCATAAGACAGTGAGTTTTGCGACGGCTTTGATATTGGTTTTGATTGCTTTTACTGCTGGAGTATTGGCTTATCACTATATCTTTAAGATACTTCCTACTACACCTGGATGCGTACAGATAATGGCAAAGACAACAGGCGGTAATCCTATTCCAAACGCTAATGTCGAGATATATGTAGCCGTTGTAATTAATGCAACAGGCGAGAAAGTGGCAAGTGGTAAAACAGGCCCTTCAGGTAAAGTGAAGTTCTGTGGTATGTTTCAACCAAATACAGAATATAAGGCATTAATATATGATGAAGCATACGTTAATCAAATATGGGCTGGAAGTTTTACAACCAATGAAAGAAGCACGGCGGACTTTCCTGTAATAGTGAGAGAAGAAATAGAATAATATTTTAAAATATCATTAATTCCAGATTTGAATGGAATTTAAATACTTTACGGGTTATAGGAATTGTATGAAAACGAAAACTTTGGATATAAACGGAAAGGTATTGTTGGGAGTGTTTTCAGTAGTTCTTGTGATAACATCTATTATAGTAATGCCTTTAGTATTATCAGCACCACCAGCTGGTAAAGGAAGAAAATACAAAGTTACAGTACATGTTCAAGATTCAGGTGGTAATCCAGTAAGGGGTGCTAAAGTCACTATCTACGATGAACTCGAGAATCCAGTAACTGATACTAAGACAACAAATAAAAAAGGAAATGCAGGCTTTTCGCTACCTGACGGCAGTTATAAGGCAGAAGTAGTAGTTGCGACTGGTCCCATATGGCAGGGATTTACTGTTTCAGGTGCTCCTGTAGAAGTTCTAGTAACAGTCTAAGAACTTCAAACCTAACGATAATTCTTTTTTTAGTTTTTACTATAGACAATTCTAAAACTTAATTGGCAAAAATACCATTATAATATTAATGAAAACAAAGTTCCCTTTTTTTATATCACCCTTTTTAATAATTTTTTTATTGATGGGAATAACTTTCAGTCTTCCACCAGATTTTACGATTCCTAGAACTTGTGGAGATACTTGGGGTGTCTCGTGTGATGGGGGCGGTTCAGGCAGTTTTGATGATGCCTTCTTTAATCAAACTGGAGGAGATTGTCCAGGAGCAGAAAATAATGCTGCTGTACAACAACACAATGTTAAAGACGCATCAGTTAACGCGAGTGCAGTTTTATTTGGAGGCTTTTTAGAAGCTTCTTGTTCCTTTATGGCTGGTGATTTTGGTGGTGACGAAGACCAACTTCATATGTGGTATTACAACGGTTCAGAATGGACTGAACTTGGACAATGGACTACGAATGAACCCCCCAATACAGTCAGTGAATATAATCGTTCAGTAGTTTTTCAAGTGAATAATATTGAGGGAGAACATAGAATAAGGTGTGCTTTTTGTAATCTAAACACTGTAACTGATTTTTGTGCAGACCAGATAGGTGAAGGTTGTTTTGGTACATACGACAACGACGATGTCAACTTCACCGTCACCGAAAAACTCAAATACGACTCCTGGTCCCTGAACATCTCTGACTACTCAAACCTAACAAGAGACAATGCTGTTAAAGCCTCAGTCAAATGGAACAAAGATTTAGATAAGGCATTCATAAAACACAACGGAACTGGCTCTTTCCAAGATTACACTGTCCCTATCACAGGAAACTGGACCAACTACACTCTAAACCTATCTAATGATGCAGAATTCTCAAAATATGGATTAATAAACGTCTCCTACATCTGGGCAAACGATACTTTTGGTTTAGACAACTCCACCTATCCCAGCAAATACTTCTATCTCTGGCGTTTACTGAGACTGGAACAGATGACTGTAAACGATACCACAGTCTACAACAACACTGCAGTTCAGATAAGTTGTAGAGTAACTGACTATCACTCTAACTTTCCGATCCCAAACTATAACGTCTCCTTCTTCGAGGATGATTCTCTGATAACGATTAAAAACACAACCCTTACAGGCTGGGCCAACTTAACCTATCCTGCCACATCATCATACTTCCCACAGAACGTCACTTACAAGTGTAACATTACAGCAGACCCGAGCATATTCTACAACATCTCCTCACAATACGCCAACGAGACTGACGTAACTGTCCTTGAGGTCGGAACGATTACAGAATGCTCTGTCCTAGATCAACCTGGAACTTACAGATTAACACAGGACATATTAAATTCTGATGCTTTGACTTGTATGAACATTACTGCACAGAATGTCGTTCTAGATTGTCAGGGAAATACTATAGATGGGATTGGATCTGGTGATGGTGTTTATTCTAATCAATTCAATACGACTGTAAAGAATTGTGTGATAAGTGAGTGGGATGATGGGATTGTATATCAAAACCCTGCTAAGAATGGGACTATTCAAAATATGACTTTTGATAAAAATAATAATGGTATACGTCTAATCTCGAGTACTTATAATACCTTGAGCGATATAACTGTAAATGGCAATCATGGAATATACCTTCTTTCCTCGAGTGATGATAATACCTTGAGCGATATAACGGTTTATAATTATAGTCAAGATGTTTATGGCATATACATTTCTGGTTCAGATAGTAATACTTTGATTAACATAACAGCAAAATCTGATATTTCTAATGCTAGGGGTATTGGTTTATCATCCTCATTTTTCAACAACATAACAAATAGCTCTATATATGGTAACACAGTCGATTATTACTTAACAAATGCAGGTTCAACAAACTATTTCAGGAACACTAATTTTACTGATACAAGATCAGTTTTTTTCTATGGTGAGAATTGGTTTAATTATAATAATGAGTCATTCAATGGAATATGGTTAAAGAGTTTAGCACCCGACAACTCAAAAATATCCAGAAAGCTTATTAACTGGAATCAAAGTTTGATGCAATGGAATGATAGTTCTACAAATTCCAGAACATTAACATATAACATCACAGGACTGAAGGCAAACAAAGTATATCAGATATTCAATAATTCTGTTATAACTTATACCTATGAAACTGATTCTTCAGGGGATTTGCCAAGTTTTGAAATTTACATCATTTCAGGACAACAGTACGAGATTAAAGCACAACAAGGGGGATTTTCAAGAGTCGATGAAATCACTCTAAACAAAGATATAACATATAACGGAAGTTCAGTGCAAGCTTTCTGTAGAGTTGTTGATGCTAATGTTTCTCAGCCAATAGGAAACTACACTGTAAGTTTTTACAAGGATGAAATCTTCCTGGACTCATCCTCGACCAATCCCTCTGGTTATGCAAACGTAACTTTCACTGACACGACGCAAAACCCACCTCAATACATCGATATAAAATGTAACATCACCGATGACCCAAGAGATTACACGGCGAGTGAGTTTAATTCTATGAATACGACCTTGGAAGTCATCGACCTCGGCATCCAGGCCTATGCCATACCATCCTCTATCACATACGGAAACTCTGTTGAAATCATGGCAAACATTACTGGTAATGCCTCAGCCATAACGAACGTTCAGGCAAACGTTTCTTACACAAACACATCGGGAGGGCAATACGAAACTAAGGATTTAACTTTAAAGCAGAGCTTTTCCCCGACAGACCATGAATACAACCTAACCTACACTCCACCCCAATCATCCAATTATAGTGTTAAAGTGACAGTCAACGCGTCCAGGATCAAATGGGACACAACAAGCTTTGAAGTCTGGGGGTATTCTGAACTCCATAACATGAGCCTGAACAAGAGCATCATCTACAACGCCACTGGAGTACAGATCAACTGTTTTGTTAAAGATTTCGATACCAATGCCGCAATTCCTGATTACAACGTTTCCTTCTTCAGGGACGATGCTTTCATCGGGAATGATACCACTGACGCCAACGGTCTGGCATCACTCGACTATTTCGTCACCATTGATACAACCTCTAAGGACTTAGTCCTGAAGTGCAACATCACTGATCAACCAGGATTATTGTACAACGCAAGTTCAGAGAACTCAAAGAACGAGACTCTACAAGTCTTTGAATTGGGAGTTCAGGCCTTCACAATCCCGTCTTCTATAACTTATGGAAACTCTGTTGAAATCATAGCAAACATTACTGGCAATGCCTCAGCCATAACGAACGTGCAGGCAAACATTTCTTACAACAACATAACTGAAGGAAAAATCGTTCAGTCATCTGAAATTAAGACTTTAACCTTCAATCAGAGTTTTTCCCAGACCGAACACCAATACAACCTGACTTACAACCCATCAAGATCAGGAGAGTATACAGTCAACATCACGGTCCAAGCAGAGAGAGAAAAATCTAATACGACTAGTTTTGATGTCAGCTTCGGCTCACCCATCATCACCTTCGTCTTTCCAAACTACAGGGTAATGGTCAACCAGACCTTCAAATTCGCTGCTAACATCTCTTCGACAGGAGGAGACCTTTTGTACACTGACCTGACGATAGGAATGACGAACGAGAGTGTGATGAACGCAACTGAGATGTATTCACTCCCAAATCTCTGCAACATCTCAGCAAATTCAAGTATCTCAGTGGACTGGTTGATGAAGTCCTACGAAGTGGGGTTAACTGGAGTGACTCTGAACGTAACTCCACAGAACGGATCTTTCAGTTCAGGTTTCTCCTCTCATAAGATAATGTATCCAATCATAGAAACCAACCCACCAATCAATGTCAGCAACAAAGAAACTATAACTGTTAAGGTAATAGGAAACGTCTCAGAAATATCCTCGATCAATCTTTCTGTTTTCGTTCCATACACGAACAATATAATCAATGGCAGTGCTTGGTATGTGGGAAATCAAACAGAAACTGTTTGTACTGGTGAAACACTGAGTTCAGAGAGGTTTACTCTACATGAACAACATGGAGGAAACGCAACTTGTACAGGAACGAATTGTAAAAATGCTATCGATGACAATCCAGATTCTTACATGAGTGTTGGACAAGATGACAATTTTGACTTGATCATTGAACTAAAATCTGAAGAGATGATAGAAAGGATCATATTGTTATGGCAAAATGCTTCTTTGGGAACTTCTACAATATACTATAACAGTTCAGGAAATTGGGTAACTATTCCTCAACTCTCAGACTTATCCTCACCAATCACCAAAACCAACACTACTTTAATCGGTTTCACACCATTCAAGACTAATGCATTAAAGATGAACAACACACTAAACTTCGTATGGGTCTATGAATTCGAAGCATACGGTACAATAGGAAAGGAAGGTCTATGCCATATCTATGAATACAATTTCTCCTCTACCACGCGATCAGGAACTTATAACTTCAATACTACGACGAAAACAAAGGATGATACAGTGACCCAACCCTATTCATTTTCCGTCAATTATGGATATCCTGAAATAAAAATACAAGGACCAGACACTATGCTGAAGACTCTGAATGATAACTACACCGTATCTGTTACCGCACACTACGGTGACTTGAGGAACCTGTCAGTCAACCTAACCATCTACAACAATTCTGTTTTACAGAATGTAACTCCCACAGAACCTCTGCTTAAAAGCATACCAGAAGTATTGGACGAAAACACAGGGGAAGTTGAATTTGATCTGATCGCTTTAGAAGATGGTAAGACAAACATAAGCTCTTGGGTTAATTCCACTACAGGCAAGGGTTACTACAACCAATCAGAGATGTTTGCCATAGAAGTCACATCTGATCCACTCGATTTACCAAACGTTACAGACTTCTGGTTCCAATACAATGGATACACAGACAAAACAAACCTTTATACTGGATTAACAATCTACGCGAATGTGAGCGATGATGTCGGTATAAAGACTGTGAAAGCGAATGTGACTTATCCCTCTCCAGACAGCATCAGCATGAATGTGACGATGAGTTTCCATTCTAAAAGTGGCAATTTGGAATTGTGGACTTATACGTTTAGCCAAGGGAGTAACCTACCGTTGAACATGACAGGAAACTATACGATAAGGATAATTGCCCTAGATATAGGAAATCAAGAAAAATTGAGTGGAATAGATAAAGGTTGTCCTGAAAATAAGACTTTTTATGTCAACGACACCTACACACTAGTTTTCTCAGACGATTCCATACTCATGAGAGGGGAAAGCATACAAATACAAGCGTGGGATGTCACCAATACTCTCGTACAAGATGTATATTGGAATGTCACTGTAACAAAATACAATGAAACACAACCTCCTAATTATAACACCACAACAACTTACTCTCATGTTGTTCAAAATAACGATCCTGAATTGAATTACTCTATATTTGCGAATGCATCGAAGAATGGTAATTCTGGGGTTGGTAGTTGGGAATTTAATGTCAGTAAGAATTACACGATATTGTTGGATTATATAACTCCTTCATTAACTCCTCCTGCAGGATCCGCGATGGGTGTAAGGTTCAGATTGCGTGATGCAAGGGGAGGTGATCCTACTGGAAGTAAGCCCGGTTATATAACGTGCTTAAACGAAAGCAGAATACAACATACTTTCTACGACTTATATTTGTTCACTAATGATTACACCCAAACAATATATGATTGTTATCCACCCAATTCTCCTGATACACCATTCAGCATAACTATCAATGTATCAGATCAAAACAATAACACTGGAGAAGAGACCTTTGATTTAAAAACAGCAGCAGAGAATGTTAGTGACGGTGCAAGGGATGGAAGAGGCCCTTCAGCTGCACCAGGACCGACCTGTATTCCTGAAGCAGACTACGAAACAAACTGTACTGATGAAAAAGACAATGACTGTGACGGGGCAACTGACTGTTCTGACGCAGACTGTTTCGACTTTCCAGCTTGTATCGAGAAAATCCCAGACTTCAAATTCAACGTGACACCATTGGAAATCGAAATACTTCAAGGAGAAGATGGGGCATTGTTAGGATCGATGGAAAACCTAGGAAACATACAATTATTACTCAAATCATCTGTTGAAGATAAGGATAATTGCTGTATTGTCGACATCAACCGATCTTTTATACTTCCCCAAAAAACCACACAAGGTTTTAGTGCAACAATACATGTCAACACTTCCACATCCCCCGGAGAATATACACTTAAATTTAGATTCAGTTACTATGCTCTACAGAACTCTCAAGAAGTAAAAGTGATAGTAAAAGATAATCCTGTCATTTTCTACATCTTATCGACAACTCCTACTGAACTCACAAGACTATTGTCAGAACTAGGGGAATACATAGAATTAGGAATTGATGTAGAACACCTAAACTTAAGGATAAACGAAATCCAGGCCAAGATTGAAAAAGCAAAGAAAGCAGCAACAGAAGATAATCTAGATTTGTTGAAAACATACAACGATGGCATAAAGTCTGATATGGAATTCATACAAGCTGAGAAGGATAGATTGGCCTTCCAAAAACTCATCTACGAAAACAAGTGGAACATAACCTACGGAATAGTCATCGGCTTAGTGACAGCTTATTTGATAATACAAGTTATAGTACCCTTCGTTAGACTAAGCCGTGATGTAATAAAACTAACTTTCGAGAGAAAAACTCTCACAGACTCGAGAGTGAGTGCAGAGAAACAATACTTTTTGAGGAAGATAGATGAACAAACATTCAGGAGGATTGTCACTGAAAAGCACAGCCAAATCTTGAAGTTAACCTCGACCATAAAACTAAAGAGACAACAAAGAGTAGATCTATTGAAGAAAAGACTCAACCCCTTATCCTTCGGAGAATACGTTAAGAGCAAATTATCCAAGAAGACCCCAAAATAAAAAACTATAATATAAAGGAAGACAAAATTTTATTGTATGGCATTAAAAGTCGAGAGAGTTAGCACAGGAGTTATCGGTCTTGACGATAAAATCGAAGGCGGTTTTTATAAAGGAAGCATAAACTTCCTCACGGGTAAAACAGGAACAGGTAAAACAGCATTTTGTAGTTCTTTCCTCTATTCTGGGGCGATGAATGGGGAGAGAGGTATGTACATAACAACAGAAGAGAGAGAAGAAGACATAAGAAAAGATATTAAGTCGATGTTCGATTGGGATATAGATACTCTAGAGAAGAAAGGATTGCTCAAGTTCGTCTCTTTAAGACCTGAACTCCCGATGAAAACCGTTACTGGGGAAGAGGTTGCAAAAGTTGTTAAGTTGTACATGTATGACCTCATATCTAGGGTAGAAGATGCAGTTAAAAACCACAAAGCAGAGAGAGTGGTCGTAGATTCAGTTTCTCTCGTCGAGATTTTCATAAAAGATGATTATTTGAGAAAAATAGCGTTGATGCAGTTTGTAGATAGACTGAAGGAATTAAACGTAACAGCAATCCTTACAGGGGCTGTTCCTGAAGGAACTGCAGCTTTGAGTACTTCTGGTCTGATAGAATTCTTAACTGATTCTGTGATGATACTTGATTTTGTTCCAATCGCTGAACAATTCAAAAGAACTGCCACTATCAGGAAGATGAGAAGGACTGACCACTCTGTTTTGATCCACCCATTCGAGATAACTAAAGATGGGATAAAGATAATAGAAATAAAAGAAGAATAATTCATCTTTTCTGGAAAAGAATCTCGATAACATCATTATTCTTCAGAACATAATCTGCTCCAAGCTTTCTTTTCGTCTTCGCTTCCAGTCCCCCAATAAACTTCTCGCCGATATCAGAATGAACAGAGAAAGCAAATTCCTTCAAAGTCGAGCCGTTCTTGACGAGGAAAGCGTCAGGCAAGACATTCCCTTTCTTGTCCGTCAACTTGTTGATATCAGCAACAGGATAAACTACGATATAATCAAGAACATCGAACACCGCCTTATTCAAACATTCTTGTATACCAGTAGAACCATATCTTTTCAGGACTTTTTCCTCAATAAATTTCAAGCCTTCTTTCTGTCTGTCATCCATCTTCGATTCATCTTTGATAGCGAAAGAATTATTATATTCTATCACCCCCTTTTCATGGGCCTTTTTCAAAGCTATTTCAGAAGCAGCAGAAGTCGGTATAGTCATCAAGCTAGGAAACTCTTCCCTCAACTTCTTCAGGTTTTCTTCTGATTCTGGTAAATCAATCTTGTTTGCTGCTATGATAATAGGTTTCGACATAATCCTTATTTCAGATGCAAATTTCTTAATATCGTCGAGTCCGACCTTATCCAAAGTCTGTTGAATCTCTTCTTTCTTTATACCCAAACCAGTCAACTGACCTGTTAAAATATCGAGTAAATCTACCTTCGAGAACTTCTTTTTTGATATGTATTTTGATACACCTTTCTCAATTATTCCCGCAAGCCAGAGGTCTATCTCCCTTGTCAAGAATCTAACGTCATCACGAGGATCATATCCTAATGTGATTTTACCCTCAGCATCTGTCCTACCAGAGGTATCCACTATATGAACGAGGCAAGAAGCTTGTCTTAAATCATCCAAAAATTTATTCCCAAGACCTTTACCAAGGTGTGCATCAGGAACTAAGCCAGCAACATCGATGAGTTTTACAGGAACATGTCTCTTCCCATCGATACAAATAGAGTTCTTAGGATTACACTTTACGTTATACTTTTTACAAACACAATCTGTAACAACATAACCCATCCCAATGTTCGGCTCAATCGTGCAGAAGGGAACACCAGTTATCTTTACGTCTATCATCGTCGAGGCTTTAAAGAAGCTCGATTTTCCACTAGAAGGTTTTCCGACCAAACCAATCTGCATTCGAACCCAATAAGAATATAAGTTTCATTTTTAAATAAACGATATTTTTATGAAATTAACTAAACAATTATTATCGAGTGTTTATCATGAAATTCCCTATATGTAAAGTCTGTCTGAAGAATGAGCTTCTTTGCAATGCATGTGCAGAGATGGTTGGACAGAATGAGATAAAGGTAGATGAGATAAAGATGTACAGACGACTGAATAAAATTCTTATGAAGGAAAAATCCCTCAAGGACATTGAAATAAAAAGAGCAGTCGGCAAGAACACTCTGATAATTATTGCGAAGAGTGAGGATGTATCGAAACTCATAGGAAAGGAAGGTTCAACAGTCAAGAAACTCGCCAAACAACTGAACAGGCCGATTAGAGTAATGGCTCAACCCTCGAACATAAAGGATTTTGTCGATGATATACTATTCACTGTCCCCATAATGGGTATAAACATTCTCTATAAACCTGAGGGAAAAACTTACTTAATCAGAATTCCAAGATCTAACAGGACTAGACTTCCCATATCTTCCGATATCCTTGCAAGTGTTTCTCGTTCTCTATTCGATGAAAATGTCGATGTTATTTTTGAGTAGAGACTATAATTTTTATTGGTGAGGTTTTGACTAGAGTTGCAGTCATTAATCGAGAGTTGTGTAAACCAAAAAAATGCGGTTATCTCTGTATCAGAGTTTGTCCCAAGAACAGGGCGAATGAAGACTGTATAATAGAGGATAAAGAGACAAAGTTCCCTGTCATAGACGAGAGCATATGCATCGGATGTGGAATATGTGTGCATAAATGTCCTTTCGAAGCGATTAAAATCGTTAACTTACCAGAACAACTCAAGGAGAAACCGATACACAGGTTTGGTAGGAATCAGTTCATCCTCTTCAGGTTACCATTCCCAATTCCTGGTCAGGTCGTTGGTCTTGTAGGATCTAATGGTTTAGGTAAGACCACGGCGTTAATGATATTATCTGGTCAAATAAAACCCAACCTAGGGGAATCTAGAAGAAAATTCGATTTCTCTGAATTAATCAAATTGTTCAGGGGGACTGAACTCCAGAATTATCTGGAAAAATTACGAAACAAAGAAATTAAAGTTTCCTACAAACCTCAGAGAGTCGATAAGATTCCTGAAAAATATTCTGGAAAAGTATCTAAACTACTTGATAAGACCGATGAGAGAGGTATATTGAACGATTTGATAACCAATTTTAACCTAGAAGAAATACAGGATGATAATATTTCTAAGATATCTGGCGGTGAATTACAGAGAGTAGCGATAGCAGCTTCTCTCGCCAAGGATGCTGATATTTATTACTTCGATGAACCCATGAGTTTCTTGGATGTTTTTCAGAGATTGGAAGTATCAAAAACAATAAGGGAATACTGTCAGAACAAGTCGGTTATGGTTGTGGACCACGACCTTGCAACCCTAGATTTTCTCGCCGATAACATACATATCTTCTATGGAGTTCCAACTGTTTATGGTGTCGTATCAAACCTATATTCTGTCAGGATTGGCATCAATGCTTTCTTAGACGGATACATAAAAGAAGACAACGTCAGAATCAGACCAGAATCTATAACATTTCAATCTGGTTACGTTCAATCGACTAGAGGAGAAGGGGATTTGATACTGTTCTCAAGCATAGAAAAGAGGTTGGGTGATTTTCACTTATCGATTAAAAAAGGAGAATTGAGAGATAGAGAAGTCTTGGGAATATTGGGTGCCAATGCCCTTGGAAAGACGACATTTGCAAGAATCCTGGCCGGAGAAATAAAACAAGATTCCGGAGATATAACAGGAAAAGTTAAAATATCCTATAAATCTCAATACCCAAGAACAGATTTTGATGGGACTGTCAGTCAACTTTTAAGATCAACCACAGAAAAATATGGGTCAAGCAGTTACAAATCCGATATATTAAGACCTTTGAGTCTGGAGAATTTAGTGAGAAGAAAAGTAAAAAAACTCTCTGGCGGTGAATTGCAGAGAGTGGCAATTGCCGTAGCTTTGAGTAGAGAATGTGATATTTATCTCCTCGACGAACCTTCAGCTTTCCTAGACGTTGAACAGAGATTATCTGTTGCTAGGATGATAAGAAAACTCGCGGAAAAGAAGGAATGTTCTGTTATGATCGTTGACCATGACCTACTCTTCTTGAGTCAGATAGCTGATAGAGGTATGGTGTTCTTAGGGAAACCTGGAAAGGAAGCTTATGCTGAAGAACCCACCAGAGTTGAAGTTGCATTCAATTCTTTCTTAAGTAGAGTTGAAGTTACCTTCAGAAAAGATCCACAGACAGGTCGTCCAAGAGCGAATAAGTTTGGCTCTAAACTTGATAGAGAACAGAAAGAGAAGAGAAAATACTTCCTGAGTTAAATTCAGTTAAGTCATGTTAACGTTTAAAAGATTAACTTCTGAATAAAATCAAGAGGAACATGACTGGACTCAGTATAATTATCCCCGTTTACAACGAAGAAGACATAATTATCGAAAACGCTGTGAGGTTAATTGAATTTTTAGATAGATTGAATGAACCCCATGAGATCCTCATATGCAGTAATGGATCAACAGATTCCACGATAGAGAAAGGTGAATCACTTCAGACAAGATTCCCAGATAAGGTGAAATTCCTGTCAGTTGAAAAAAGGGGAGTAGGTTTAGCATTCAAGAAAGCAATAAGATCATCATCCTTTCCTAACAACATTTCCATCGACATGGATCTATCAACAGATTTGGATTTCATACCAAGATGTTTTGAATTACTCAAAGAATATGATATCGTAGTCGGCTCTAAAAAGGTTGGCTCTCAACGTAGATCACTCATGAGAAAATTCATAAGCAACTTTTACATATTTTTGGTCAGAATATTCCTGGGTTTAGATTTTTCTGATTATTCTATCGGAGCAAAGGGATATAAGAAGAATAAGATTTTACGATATTTGGATAGGATGGATCATGGCTCTTCTTATGTTGTCGAAATAATTTTTCTCTTAAAAGGGAATGGAGGGAGAATAAAAGAAATTCCTGTATTCTGTCAAGATACAAGAAAGAGTAAATTTAACCTTTTCAACGAGATAATCTACCGCTTCAAAAATTTACTGATCTTCTTATTTCGAGAAAGGATACTGTAGATAACGAATAGAATTCCTATAATAGTCAATCCGATCCCAGCATTATCGATTATGCCATTACCATAGTACAACCTTACTTTTTCCTGAGTTGGGAATACCAACATGAAAGATGGTGATACTAAGTAAACTATGTCTGCTCCCTCTACATACCAATTAGGATGATAAGATATTCTTATGATGTGAGGTTTACCAACACATGTTGTTGTGAACTCAACTTCTTCATTCTTTACTGTTTCATGAATGTTACAATTCGAATCTATCGGAATTCCTGTCAAGTCTTCTAATTTCTCATTTGACACCATAGTTTTAAACTTTGGTCTATCCTCATCACTTATCCTATCGACAAAAACTAATGGTATGTCAACTTTATTTAAATCCCTGAACCACTCATAGGAAACTTTCTTCCAATCCTTCGTCTCAAATAGAACTGGCTCATATTTAGGAACAGTCACATAACTGTTCTCGTTGGTCATCAACTCATAGATTTCATAAGGTTCAAAAATTTCAACTCTCCTGTACTCTGAATGGTCTCTTAATGCAGTCTTTACTTGGTCACTTCTCGCGATGAAATATTGAACATTGAACATCTTCAGATGCTCAGTACCATCCTCAATGTTAAAACTTGTGCAGGGCCAACACGTCCAGAAAGGACAAGAATTAACTTTGGATATCTCTGACTGAATGTAAAAGACAAAAGGTGCAGATGAACTGGATTGCATGTACAAGCCCTCTAGAGTCGACCTACCAGAGAATAAAGGTAAAGACTCGAAAGCACGTGGCGTTCCAGCGGCGTTATGTTCAGGAGAATGTTCATAAACCACTCTGGAATCAGCTTCAGAGCCAGAGACGAATTCGTTAACAGAAGAAAATGAATTCCACAAAGCCTTTGCCTCAAAACCTTCATAATTCCACTGTATCCACGTGGGGATGAAGGTTGTTTGATCTCTAACCCAGACAACAACAATGAGCAGTACAATGAAAGGAAATAACCAAGTTATCTTTAGATCCTTAACCAATCTTGAAAGTCCATACCCAGCAATAATCATCAAGAACAATTCCAGAAAAGGTGCGTATCTGATGTTAACAACACCCATAGTCTCAGCAGTAAAGAACAATATAGTGGCAACGGGCAAAGAGAACAATAAAAATCCCAACCTTTTATCTTTCGTTTTTATGTAATCGTAAACAGTAACAAGAGCCAAGGGACTGAAGATTGCTATAATCTTCGGGAATATTTTCTCGATCCCCACGTTCCAGGTATCCGCATAGGTCGTGGTGTAACCAATGTACCAAACCAAGGGCAATATCCAGAATGCTATCAAAAGGAAACTCAAGAAATATGTTTTAAACAAGTAGATGAAATTCTTTTTAAGTTTCTTTCTCTCGAAGAAAAAGAACAGAGATGTTAGCCCTGCAAACAACATCGTATAGACATGTGTAATAGATACCAATGCAAACAGGATCGAATTCGAGATAGTTAACTTTTTTTCTTCTAAACCTCTGTACAGCAAACCGAAAAACAAGACTATTAGTGACAAACTAAGACTGTAAGAAAACTCTCCTGCCAAGGTGCTCGGTATGTTACCTCCCCACATAGAATTGGCTTCGATGAAAAGAAATGGGAGAGTCAGGGTTGCTGTGACTATTGGAGCTGGGAACTTGAATTTCATCAGTTTCATCGAGAAGAATGTTGTTATCGGCAACAAGAAAGTTCCTAGAACTGTGATGATCTTGAACGATATCTGCAACGGAATGAGGTAACTCATCAAAACCATCAATAAAAATGTCAGAGGAAAGTAGAATTGAAACAATGGAAAACCACCATACCACCCAGGACACCAACCTATTATCTTCCCATGTGGTAACAAATAGTCTTTCAGGTACTTTGCCGGGTAATAATCAGAAGCCATATCCCCTCCTGTGGTTATAGTCTTGGAGAGCATTACATCTGAATCAAAATAACTCAAAAGGAAAAGGAATATCAAAACCAGAATGATAACGTTAACTAAGTTCTCCAATGAAACAAGTTTTCTTTTCATAGTTTTCCCTTGAATTGATAGAGTATGAATACTCCTCCTAAAAATATTATGCCTGTGATAGGAAGCCAGTTTGGTAAGATGGATGTACTCTCTTCACCTATCATGACCGTACCTCTTCCAATAGACGAATAGTGTAAGCCGTTATAATCGTATTCTATATTAGCCAAGACAACGTAACTACTTCCTGGCAATGCCGAAAAGGATGAGACATCAAAATTCAATTCTTTTTCTTCTTTCGGTTGGGTTGAGATAGTTCTTTCCTCATCAACTTTCAATTCTCTTGGTAGTATTAGTTTAACGTTCAAATTATGTGAAAAATCGTCTAAGTTCCTTACAGTAAGAGTTAGTTTTTTAGTTTCCTTTCCAGCCAAAACCAATTCAGAAACAACACTAGATAATTTTGAGACAGTAGGTGTTTTATAAGTAATATAACTCGGAGATACAGAAGAAAATGGATAACCGTTAGCATCAGCATAGTCCACTAGAACAACGATTGGATAGTTGCCTGGTAATATATCTTCCTTTAAACTAACGGTGAAATTTCTTTCAAAAGGAACATTCAGATTTAAGATACCAACAAAGATTGGGTTCGATTCAAAGTCATCTGTTAGCAACGAGATTTGAACGTTGTGTGCAGCTTCATCCCCTGAGTTCAAGAGTTTTACAAGAACTTTGGTAGTATTTTCCGTCATGACGTCAGTTGAAATGGTTGCGGTCAAAGAGATGACACCTGCCGAGACTAGTTGTGGAGACAACAACAAAATTAATATTAACATCAGTTTTCTCATAAGGTTCTTGTTATAATTTGGACACAAATTCTAAAATAAATGTTTAAATAAATAAATCAGATAATAAGATGTAATGAAAACCAAAGAAAAATACCTTCCGATCATCACACTGATTCTAGGGCTTATTCTCGGATCAATTTTGATTGCTTTAACGGATTTTAGAATTGGTGTTATTAGCGCTAGTGAAGCCGGTGAAAAGGTTAAGGAAGCATACGAACTGACAACTGGTGCGAGTGTTAATATCGTTGGCGTGTTAAAAGAAAGTGGGATGTACAAGGTAATCGCAAGGGTTACAGATTTACTCGGTCAGACATCTGTCCTAGAGGTTTATGTGAGTCAAGATGGTAAATTGTTGAGTCAAAATGCTGTGAAGCTTGATGAATTAGTAGCGAGTTTGGAAAGACAGAGAATATTCATAGATTGTTTGGACCAGAAGGGGTTGAAGATTTATGGTATCGCTAACAATACTGCAACTCAACTCCAATTACAGGTTCTCGGTGGAAGTAGATTCCTTGGTGAAATATACGTTAATTGTGTTGATCAAACCCTACAGCAATGTTTGGATGCAGGAATCTTAACAGTTCCTAGCATTGCTTATAAGGGAGAAGTATACGAAGGGATAAAAAATATAGAGTGGTTTGAAGAAAATACTGGTTGTGAGCTCGAAAGAGAGTAGTCTCTTTTTTGAATATAATTAGGAATCCCACTTTTTTCTGAATTTTTTAAATTTTATCTACTCCCCGGAAGAAACTATTAATAGAAATTTTGGAGGTGTTGATGTATGAAAATGAAATTTGTCGTTG
>Ga0209635_10001526_pt1 | contig 17241 bp, 17 predicted proteins | sample DeeMarSWOR230_32_FD_187463 | JGI IMG/M metagenome (GOLD analysis project Ga0209635, IMG submission 187463) | Marine sediment microbial communities from White Oak River estuary, North Carolina - WOR-2-30_32 (SPAdes) (version 2) | ecosystem: Environmental > Aquatic > Marine > Intertidal zone >... | reverse complement strand
CAGGTGAAGTTATAAACCCGAGCCGGCAGTTCTTCTTTGTATTCTATGATCTGCCCGATCTGTGTTCCTTTTGAAGTCCCGTTCTGCAGTAAAGTGAACGCATTTTGTTCAGTGATGTTTATCTTGCAGGTAGCATTCACATCTGAAGGATAGGTCAGCGTCTTGTTGTTATTCTGAGTTCCGTTCAACCAAATGTCGATGTTAACCGTGTCTTTATTTATGGTATAAACCCAATACTTGCCGTTGTTAGTTACATTCCAGTAAGTGTAAGTGTTGTTTGCAAAGCTTCTCCAGATGTAAGTTCCTGCCGGAATGTTCGAGATTTCATAATAATATTCATTACCGTTCGCAACTGCTTTACCTTGTATCATTGTCTTGTTTTCTACATCGGTAGTACCGGTTGTGAAGTTCTGCTCTATCAGTGCTAAGCTGACTGGTTCAGGATCGATCCAAGTAACGTTGAACTGATAGTTTTTTCCAGGAGAATAGGTTGCTGGTGAGGTCGGATATGTTATGTTGTTGGACCATTTTGGAGAGACAATAGAAAATGCCGGTTGCTGGATTTGTGTTAAGGTATTCCCAGAGGGGTCTGATGAATTGTACATTAAATCATAAAATCCTAGTGGTAAGGTTGGTAAATTACTGTAATTATAATCGTATTCTTTTGAAATTGTCAATTCATTCCATGTACTCGATGTACTCGGTTTGTAGTATAAATTTTGGGTTTGTACGTCGTACATATCATACGCTTTGAAAATTATTTTATCTACATTTTCATTTGCCGTTTTATTACCTGAGATTATTCTGAAAAACATCAAGTAAGGTGGACTCCTATCACTTAAAGAAAGATTGAATGTAACGTTTACATAGACAGAGGATTTTATTTCATTTATCCAATCTAAACCTGACCAATAGAAGGACATACTATATTTATCTGATGGTATGTCCTCTATGTTTAAATATCCTAAATTTATGGTTTCATTATCTTTTATTATACTCCCCGTACTGTTTATCAGAGTATACGTTAAATTTTTTGGGTTTGTATGGCCATAGCCTTGATAAACATTATTTTGTTTTAAAAAATAGTTGAATAACAAATATCCTAAATTTTCTTCTAAGTGTATTTTATTCGGTAAGTTAACGAACCTTCCATTCCAGTATGAAGGAGAAATACCAGTTTCGTAGATATGGTTATGTATTGTATAATTTGAATCGATTTCAGGGATATACCAATCAAAAATTCTCTGTATGATATGTGTAGTAGTTTCAACTTCTATCAAGGGCGTTTCGTACCAAAGATAGCAATCTCCGACGCAATCCGATCTTTGCGAATCGCTTGTGCCCTCTTGAACTTCAATCTGAAACCATTCTCCCACTCTTTCTAACTCTTCTGAACCAGTTAAATTTTCATTGGGTGTTATAAAAATAGTTTCTAGTGTTTGATTGTTCATATCAGATGTATTTATCAATCTATAGGAGATACTCGCCGATGATATATAATCGTCTCCATGCGTTTTTTCAATCAATATTCGCCTTGTCATATTACTGACGTTAAAAGGAGGAAAATTATATTTTATTGTTAAATTAGCCCATGTATCTGCTACCAAAGTTTTGTTACCTGTAATGTTTTCAACGAAATTTCTGGCTATGTAAAGTCCAGGTTTTTCATTGACCCCAACCGTATGAAAGTGTGAAAATGTCCAATACTTCCCACCATCGTTAAAAAATTGAGTAGATATTGTTCCTCCACTCGATACTGTTGTACTGAGTGACTTATTAAAAGTCAAAGCAACTGCCCAATCATCCGCACATACTATTTCAAAATGAGGGGACAATCTACATTGATACCTACTCCCATATTCCCCATCTGGATAAACTAATTCCACTAGTTCATTGCCGTCTTTGTCATAAATCGTATAGTTCCACTTATACTTGGCCATGCTTTTGTTCAAATACAAGGTGGCTGAACTTGTAAGATTTACATAATCGAATATGTATGTGTAGAAGTGACCATAACAGCTTTCTTCAACCCAAGGCGGGCACCCTGAAAATCTACTTAAGATATAATACTCACCCTCATCCGCATAATTAGTTCCATTCCTAGCATTTTCATAGGAATCATAGCTCTCATTCACAACTTTGATTAATTTAGTACTAAGCCAGTTTTCTCCATGGTATATGAAAATTTCTTTCGTCTTCAGAAACGCAAAGGGTATTCTTAATATAGTATCAGATGAGTTTGCAATCACAGTTCCATCATATATTCCATCAGAGACTTGTGAGTTGTCCACCTCTACTGTTAAATTAAGAACAGCAGATTCATTTCCATCCAAAGTAATACTCGAATTACTTAAGCTAGCATTTATTCCGGTTTGTGAAATGTTAACGTTCAAAGTATAAGTTATCGTATAATTAGCGAGATTTGTGATATTTAGACATTTGACCGAATTCCAAATTTCAGTATCATTTTCAACATTTGCACCCATGTAAAAATTGTTAGGTATTACAACCCCTGTTGTGTTATAAGATTTGAAAGCGTCAACCCTACCAGAGCCTTGTGTGTTGACATCATAGTCCAAATCTTCAGCCGTATTGGCAATTGCAGACTTAACCTGTTCAACTGTCCAAGAAGGGTGGGCCTGTTTTAATAGTGCTACCACTCCAGCTATATGTGGCGTTGACATGCTTGTACCGGATAGTTCTTTATAACCACTTGAGGTACAATGCTCACAAGTTCCAGTAGGAACAGTGGAATTTATTGAAACTCCCGGAGCAATAACATCTGGTTTTATACCAGCAACCGTCCCATTACTCCAATAACTAAATCCTCTTGAGCTAAAAGAAGCTATATCATCTGTTTTATCTACAGCACCAACCGTTAGTGCCGATAAAGTGGCTCCAGGTTCTTCGATTGTACCGTTGCCTGGTCCTTCGTTGCCTGCCGCAACTACGACTACAGTTCCATTAGCAACAGCATTGTTTATTGGTGTTGTAGCACCAGAATCAGCATAGCCAGAACCACCTAAGCTCATTGAAATAACATCTGCTCCATTAGAAACAGCACTTTCTATCGCGGAAACAATATCTGAAGTAGGGCAACTTCCAGTAGAAGAACAAACTTTATATGCTAAAAATTTTACACCAGGAGCTACACCTTTTAAAGTTCCATTTGCTCCAACGATACCAGCGCAATGGGTTCCATGACCATTATCATCATATGGATCATCATCATCGTTGTAATAGTCATAACCATATACTGTTTTGTTACAATTACCGCTCGTGAATGCTGAGACATCACAGCTTGGCTCAAAATCTGAATGATTATAAGCTATACCAGTATCGATAATAGCAACAATAATTCCTTCTCCAGTTATGTTAGAACCTGAGACATTCTGTTCTACCCAAACATCATCTGCATTTATCAAAGGAACAGAGTCTTGCAATGAGATTGTTAAATTTTCATCCTTCCAGACGTTTTTAACATCAGGTAACTTTTTTATCTTCTCCAAATCTTTTGTTTTTATTTTTGTTGCCAATCCATTCATCAAATACTTGTATTGTCTTTTTATCTCCTTAGCTTTAAAATCTTTTTTTAATTTTTCAATAGTTTCTGTATGAATATTTTCTATTTTTTTTGCATGAGCAGAAGTACTCTTGTTTCCTTCTTTTTGTATAAAAGACGATATCGGTTCTTCTTTGAATTCTATAATAACTGCAATTTCCTCTTCTGGGTTTATTTCTTCTAACTCTTTAATCATGAGTTTTTTATCAAAAGTTTCAATAGTAACACTATCCAAACTATCTTCTATTTGTTCTTCAGAGTAGGACGAAGTAATTAATGAAAAGGTTGATGTTAGGACTGTGATTAAAAAAACTAAAAAATATTTTTTATTCATCACCTTCTCCTCCAATAATAATTTTTACTTTTTTACCAGCATGTTCTTTAGGAATTATGACATGCGTTCCAGTACCAAATTTAGAAGCAGTTCTCTCTAAAATCTCGCTTCCAGAAAATTTTATTATAATCTCTTTTTTTGATTTTCTAAGTTTCCCCATTTTTGTCATATATATTTAATATATATGCTATTTATCTAATAAATATTAAGAAACAGGTTGGACATTTTCTCCTTACCCGAACTACCAGGGCCCTAAAGTGTCTTTCCAATATATTTAATTAAGAATTAATTAACAAAAATCTATCTGATTCGGGTTATTTTCTTTCAGTATTCTTCATCCTCTTCTTAAAAGTATGAGTCTCTACTACTCTCCCACAAAATTCACAAATTTTTTAGAGGCCCATACATTACCTTTCTGTTCTGTAGACTGTCTAAAACGAGTTTTCCCACAGAATTTACATTTTTCCTCTTGTTTTTTAAGCATTATTATCAATCTCAAGTTTACTGTAGGATAATATTTTGAATTTTGGAATTATTATAACAACTACAGATCATGTTATGATATTATAAAAAGTAAAGAGAATTAATCTAATAGACGATTTAAAAATAGAAGGAGGTAATAATTTGAAGGGAACAGTAAAGTGGTTTAATTCCATGAAGGGCTATGGGTTCATAGAACCAGAAGAAGGAAAAGATGTTTTCGTCCATAAATCGGCTTTGGCAGAAGGGACTGAATTGAATGAAGGCGATAAAGTCGAATTTGAAATTGAAGATTCATCCAGAGGACCACAAGCAAAAAACGTTAAGAAATTATAATATTCTGGCCTTCACCCATCTATTTCTTGGTTAAGAGTAAGAGGAGAAGATGAATCCATTCGATTTCCCTAATTTTAAGATTTATATTTTATCAATCCTATTTAGTAATTAAAGAATCAGATTGGACATTTTCTCCTAGCCCGAACTACTAGGGCTTTAATATTTCGATCATTTATAACATTTTTATGAATTTTAAAAAGTTTAAAGATGGCATTCTGATAACAGTAAAAGTTAAACCTAACTCCCCTAAATTCTCTGTTGAACTCAGTGACAACAAAATACTCATCAGTTGTAAATCACCTCCAAAACAAAACAAAGCAAACACAGAGATAATAAAAGAATTGAGAAGAAATTTCAAGAATAATGTTGAGATCGTTTCTGGTTTAAGTTCAAGGAATAAAAAAATATTGATACATGGATTAACGGAACAAAAATTTTTGAGTTTCTTGACAAAACTTTAATACGAAAATTCAACTTATTATAGGTAGGATGCTTAAACTTGAGATTAACAACTATTTCGGTTTAATACCAGAAGAATACTTAATACCTTCATTCTTAATTGGCACAATACTAGAGATTCTCATCAGTGGGTTTATCTTTAAAATGTCATTGAAGACCGTTGGCGGCCAAGTAACATTACCAAGGGCCTTAATGTTCTCACTTGTTATGAGGTCAATAAGTCTTATAATATCTATATTCGTACCTTCTGTCTTCTTCGGTCTATATACAGTCATGTTAAGCGGACTGATATGGCTTCTTTTGGTGATGGGGGTTTTCAAGATAGGTTTCATAAAAGCAGTTTTAGTTGCAGTAATTCAATCGATCATAACCTTTACCTTTATTTTTCTGGGCATACCTTTATTTATTCAGTCTTTAAAGGGCTAAACATTCTTTAAGACTTCTGAGAGAGAACTTCCTATCACTGTTAAATTTACTTTCTTTAGTCTCCCTTCTTTTTTGGTTGTGATACATCCATAATTCTCGAGTTTCTTAAGAAGCTTTGTCATCTTTATCATATTTCCCTTATCGTTTGGTAGACCCAACTCCACCAAAAGATCTGTTACTGAAGGTACCTTCCCATCGAAACGAGAATTCATCGTAATCAGTATATCCTTTAATATCCCGGTTTGGAGTTCTGAGAAATCTATCTTCGGGGTGGAAATAATCCTAGTATTCAATCCTCTATCCTCAATACTCTCCTTCTTGTATTCTTCAGGAAAGAGTGGTTTTAAGGCAGGCGTGTAAATACATTTGACGTTCTTCAGATAGATGGATAGCGTTATCGATGCTATTTTAAAGGCATGCGTTGTCGAAGTGGTATCTATAAAAACTTCTGCTTTAGGATCAAACGATAATATCAACTTTAGCAAATCTTTGAACGCCGACAGGTAGTCATCGATGTTAACTCTAAGTATGTGGATTTTTTCATCTTCATATAACACTCTCAATTTTTTTATGATCTTCTTTGCATCCCTTTCAGTCACGTTTTCCCATTTTTCGTACAATTTCTTGTGAAAACCGTCTTTAACCCCTTTAACATGCTCCATCGTACACAAGTAAACGACATCCGGCTTTATCGCTGCTATGCCTTTTATTACTCGGTTGAAATAGATTCCTATGGGCGATATCAAGATTTTCATAATTACCTTCCTCGGATATGATAATAATAGTAAGTAAAATATTTAAATAAAATTAATTGTTAACAAAAAGTCTAAATAGTATAAAAATTTAAAAATGTATGTATGCCCCTCCAAAAGATAGACGATAATATCCACAAGATCAAGCTCGGCTCAAAAGAATTCCTTCTTCTCGAACTAAACAGTGACATAGAAAGAATTCAAGAAAGAATAAAAACATTCGCAGAAGAGAGGGAATGGAGAGGGAAGTTTGATGACCCAAGGGATTATTTGTTAGGTATTGTGGAGGAGGTGGGAGAAGTCAGAAATTTAGTGAAATGGTTGACTAGCAAAGAAGTAGTTGACAGAGTCATAAAAGAGAATTTCAATCAGGTAGAGAACATGATAGGCGATTTGTTGTGGTTCACTTTTATGCTCGCTAATAGGGTTGATGTTGATGCCAAAAAAGCGATAGAGAAGGTTATAGAAAACAATCGTCAGAGGTTTCCAGTTGAGTTAACGAAAGGCAAAAGTACTAATGTATATGCTGGCGGGATAGACTTAAAGTACGATAAGGATAAGAAAATAAACGACTTCTGAGTCAATTGTTTGATATAAAGTTTGTAAACTATTATTGTATTATGGATTCAAGCAACTTGATGGAAAAAATCATTCAAATCCTGGAAAAGACTTATTACGGGGATGTAAGATTTGAAACTGGTAAAGCTCTTTCGATCGGAAAGAATAAGAACGAAGAAAACATAAATACTGCCTCTTCTGTTGGTTTGTGTGTTCGTGTTCTTTCAGACAACAAATGGCATTATTTGGGTTTCAACGAAATGAATGAAGAAAAAATACTGAATGAGACAGAGAGACTTGTAAATAAAGTTGGTAACAAACCTTCAAAGCTGACCTTAAAGGAACCTTGGGAAGTGGACAAAGAGATAAAAGTTAAGGAATATCCGGATAAAATTAGTATCGAAGAAAAAGTAAAGACAGTTAGAGAAATTTACAGGAGAATGATTGAAAACGAAAAAATTGTTAATTCAATAGTTGTTATAGCCCATGCTAAGAATGAAGTCATGTTCATGAGCACAGAGGGAGCAGTTCTTAGACAAGTTTTACCGTTTTTTAGGTTTTCTATGGTTGCTGTAGCTAGAGAAGGAAGGAAAGTTGAAATGGATCATTTTGTTCTTCTTAAGCAGGGCGGTTACGAATTGTTCACTGCCTTGGATTTAGATGATAAGATTCAGAAAGTTATTAACGGTTCCAGGGAACTGTTAAAAGCAAAAGTCTTGAAAGGCGGAATATACGATATAATAGTCGACCCTGAGATTTCTGGGGTCATTGCACACGAGAGTTTTGGTCATGGTTGCGAAGCAGATCAAGTCATGAGGAATAGATCCTATCTTGCTGAATTGAAAGGGAAGAAAATAGTATCTGAGCTCGTTTCAATGCACGACAACAGTTCTCTGAAAGGAGAAAGGGGTTATATTGTTTTTGATGATGAGGGTGTGAAATCTGGTGATACAGTTCTAGTTGAGAACGGAGTATTGACTCATTTTATACATGATAGACAATCAGCTGCATTCATGAATTCTGATGTCACTGGAAATGCAAGGGCTCAAGACTTCTCCAGAAAGGTCTTTGTGAGGATGAGTAACACCTACGTCGAACCTGGTGACTGGAAACACGATGAGTTGATTGAAGAAACGAAACAAGGATTTTATTTGATTAAAGCATTGACAGGAATGGAAGATCCTCTTGGCGGCAATCTTCAAATAATTACTCATAAAGCGAGAGAAATAAAGAATGGAGAATTAGGTCAACTCTACAAGGGCGTTGGGATTTCAGGGAAAGTTTTAGAGTTCTTGAGTAATGTTGATGCTGTTACCGATGATTTTGAAATGAGGGGTTCTGGTTGTGGTAAAGGACATGAAGATTATGTTCCTGTCAGTTCTGGCGGGCCTTGCATGAGAGTCAGGAAGGCGATAATAGGATGAAACCACCAAAAATACCAATATTAATCGTAGATGCATTCATTAAAAAAAATAAAAAATACTTAGTAATAAAAAGAGCAAAGAATGTCGAAGTAGGAACTTGGGAAACTCCGGGTGGGAAAGTAGACTCGAATGAAAGGTTAGAAGATGCATTGAAGAGAGAGATAGAAGAAGAACTTGGAATAAGAATTAAAATTAATAAATTTCTTGGATGGGGTCAGGGGTTTAACTGTTATCATAAAAAAGGATACTACATACATAGATTCGTTCTTTATTTTGAATGTCTTATAACTTCTGGAAAATTAAGGGTCGGTGGAACGGAATTTAAAGAATACAAATGGGTCACTTGGAAGGAATTCAAAAAAATAAAACCGCTGAGTAAACCGATTAAAGATTTTTTCAAAAATTTTGGTTGATGAAATGAGAGATTTGATATTGAAAGAAGTAGAAAGGTCTGCTAAGGAATATGAAATTTTTCTACAGAGAACAGAAATCAATGAGGTACAATTACAGAGGAACACAATCAACTTCATAGATAAGTCAGTTTCTAGTGGTTATGGTGTCAGGATCCACACAAAGGGAATGGGTTTTAGTTCCAGTAATATCCTGTCTGATTCTACAATAAGACAAACGATAAAGAATGCGTTAAAAAGTTCTGAGATGACAGAGAAAGTAAAGTTTAACTTTCCAACTAGCCAACCATCCAAGAAAGTGAAGGCAATAGACAAGAAAATTAAAGATGATGGGGAGGGAGCGATAAGAGATTACGCAAACCAGATTTTGAATTTGATACCTTCAGATGTAATGATATCTTTCGGAAAGATAAGGGCTTACGACGTAAATATCGAGATAATAAATTCTGAGGGATTGGATTTAACTAGAGAAGAAACGAGTTTCATGCTTGAGTTATCTATCATCATTGAAAAAAACGGAAAAAAATTCGAGTTCTGGCCACATGTGTACAGGAGAAGAATTGAAGACTTACCATTATCAAACCTTGAAAAATGGATTAAAATGGCACGGGATCAACCTCTCGCAATACAACCAGAAACAGAGAAGACGACTGTCATTCTTTCTCCTAATTCTGTTTTAGATGGGTTAGGATCAACAATAGGTTTTCATTCAACAGGCTTTGCTAAGTTGAACAAACTGTCTAAGTTTTCCCCCGAAGACAAGATCGCTATAGATAAATTGACGATAATTAGTGACGGGCTATATCCTTATGGTTTAATGACGAGTGAGTTTGACGATGAAGGCGTTCCACAGAGGAAGAATATTCTGATAGATAACGGCGTTTTTAAGGATCACGTTTACGATCAGTTATATTCATTGAAAGACGATACCAAATCTACTGGGAATGGATTTAGACAAGGTTCTGTTTTCTTTACATTCGATGCCAAGTTTGCTGGTGCGCCAAGCAACCAAGTTTCTAATTTCTACGTAGAACCAGGGAAGAAACGCTTAGATCAATTGATTGGCGAGGTAAAACACGGTATCCTCGTCGAGAAATTCAGTTGGTTATCACCAGATTCGACTACAGGTAAGTTTTCTTCTGAGATTAGAGCAGGGTATTACATCGAAAACGGAGAGATAACCAAACCGATAAAAGGGGGATTAGTGGCTGATAATTTCTTCGATTTGATTATGAACATATCTGGAATCTCTAATGAGTCTAAGATCACTTCTGGTGGAACTGTTTTGGCAGGAGTATGCCCTTACATCAGATTTGAAGAAGTGCAAGTAGCAGGAAAATAAAATTATTTTTTCACTATTTCTCCAAAATGGTAACCATGATCTCCAAGGCGTGTTACTCTAATCGATATAGGTCTTTTTGTATAAATTGAATGAGGTAGCAAAATCTCGAAACCTTCTTCAGACGTAACGATAGAACGTCCTCCATATCTTCCTTCAGCATGACGAGAAAACCGACATTTGTAAACTTTTCCTAATTCAGGTTTTGGTTTTTCAAGTTCGGTTACTGGTGTTTCGATTATTGTTGGACTTTGAGGCAAAGCCACTTTCGTTTCTGTTAATTGTGGGGTTTCATACAAATGAGCAGATAAATCATTAGGTCCCTTTTCTTTTAATTCCTGAGATGACATACAATAAATAATTACCGATAAGGATTTAAGTATAACCAGACTTTCCTCCGTCTGACAATCCCTTTTAGAAGAAAAAGAATTAAAAGATGGTCTTGAATATCCTGTTCCTATTCTTCGCATATCCACAAATCAGGCATATCTCTGTTGATGTTAACCCGTGATCAAACCTGAAACTCATGTGAGAATTACAACATTCACACAACATGATGAACACCCAATCTAAATTCAAGTTTAATTTTTAAAACGATTTGGATAGAGTAAGGTTGTGATAAAGATATAAAAATCGAATCATCTAAGTCTGAAAATAAATTATAGAATCGTTAAATTAATTCAGATGAATAAAAAGCTGATTTTCAATACAAACGTAGAATGTATTGGATAAAATATTGGAGTAAACTAACCTCTTTTTCCTTCATTGCTTCCCTTGTCCTGAGTTCAGGTCTTGTGCTTTGAAGAGTTTTAACACCAGGGATAACTGTAGCTGAAGCAGTGATATTCCCACTAATACCAATTTCCCAGCGTGAAACACCGACTACCCCTCTTTTACCAGGAGATAAAATGGCACTTTTGTTAACTATTTCCATTCTTTCTATACCTTCACTCTCAAAGACAAAGGTTACGTTATAAGTCCCCGTTACATTATCAGTGTTTTTTATCATCATGTGTGCAGTGTCACCAAGCCATCTAAGCGGTTCTACAATCTCGTATTTTAGTGGTATTTTTTCCGTGTAGGGAATATATTCAACATAACTCTCTGTTGTGTTGTAAACAATGGTTTTGGGTACAAAAGTTAGGATTGCCAGAACGAAGAAAAAGGTCAAAGCCCACGGAACAATCTCCCAACGCATGAGAATAATATTATTTTTCTTAAATAAATTTCGAATCTTAAAATATCAAGGATAATTGTTAAGAACACATCAAATTCAACATTTTTATATGTATAATTTTTTATTAATGCTAATAGGTGATTATTTGATTTTTATTAAAAGAATTCTTGGCTCTAAATCTTTCAATAAGACGAGGTTGTTTGTTCCTATTACATTCGGTATTTTGGCTATGGTTTTTCTCAATTTCATGTTGCCTTCTAAAAGAGCAGAAGTAACAAAAGTTATTGAAACAACGACTTCCACTTCATTCGAATACGTTGGAGAGAACGAGATTGAAACAAAAGAAACTACCACTACAACCTTAGCCACGGAAGATGAAAGTGAATCCAGTGACGCAACAGTTACAACAACGACTGAAAAAGAAACTAACACATCGACTACAATACTTCCAGGAGATCCTCTATGTGAAGAACTAGGCTGTCCTTACGGAACAAATTTTGTAGGTAGTAAGAATTCCGATCTGTATCATTATTGTCATTGTTCTTCTGCTAAGAGAATAAAAGAAGAAAATTTGGTCTGTTTTTTTACCGAAGAAGAGGCGCAAGAAAAGGGATACACACAATCTTCATGTAAACAGACAACGACTACTACTTCTACCACTACTACAATCACAATATCATCAACTACCTCATCCACAACTACGACTGAAACTACAACTACTTCAACTACAGTTGCTACTACATCAACAACATCTACTACAGAAGAGCCAACCACTACAACATCAACGACCACAAGTTCTACAACTACAACAATTCCTGTTGCTACAGATGTTGTTATAAATGAAGTAATGTATGATCCATCTGGAACAGATACTGGTAAAGAATGGATTGAATTATACAATAAAGGGGATTCTGATATAAACATGATGGGATATTGTCTTTATGCAAGTGGCGAGCATTATGTATTCGAAGAATTTACCCTCAATTCAGGATCATTTGTTGTAATCTATTGGAATAAAGACGGCACTGATAATAATACTGATCTTTATAGTGGAACAACAGGATGGAGTAATATGGGTAACACAAAAGGTTCTGTTGTACTTTTTAATACTCATATTTCGCATACTCAAAACACAATTATAGACTTTATTCAATATGGAGAAGGAGGTCAAACTTGGGAAAGTGCAGCCATGGGAGCAGGCATTTGGACTGAAGATGATTTTATATCAGATGTAGAAGAGGAACATTCAATAGCTAGACATGCTCCAGGACATGACTCCAATTCTCCTGATGATTTTTATGATGAGTCTTCTCCATCTCCAGGACAACAAAATAAATTTAAAAGTTAGAACGATTTTAATTCTAAAAATAAATTATGGTTATGAGAATCATCTCAAACAAAAAAATAGAACAGTTCAGGAACAGGTTACAAGAAAAAAAGATAGATTTAGCACTATTCCTGACATCAGAACCAATCTATGATGTCAACATCGAATACTTTACTGGTTTCCAACAAATTCGAGTTTACTCATTTTGCTGTATGTTAATGACTCAAGAGAAGATAACACTTGTGGTTTCTCCTTTAAGCTATGACCAAGCGATGGAAGAAGCGGAAGCCGATGAGATAATAAATGTCGCCAGTTATGATCTAAGCCTGACAAAAGTTTTAAAAGAAAAACTGAGGGGAATTAAATCTGTTGGTATTCTAGAGGATATCTTACCGTACAAACTCTACAGAAAGTTTCGAAGCCTGAAATTTCAAGATATAAGTGACATCATACTTGAAATAAGAAGCATAAAAGAACCAAAAGAAATTGGAAGAATAAAAAAAGCATGTGAAATAACAAACCATGGAATAAAATTTATCGGAGAAAATCTCTCAGAGGACATTACAGACAAAGAATTGGGACTGATTTTAGAACAAGAATTAATCAGAAAGGGCGCAGATGAATTATCCTTTCCCACGATTTTAACGTCGGGTAAAAGATCGGCTCTTGTCCATCCATATCCTTCATTTTTAGATGAGAAATTGCAGAAAGGTTTAGGCCTGGTTGATTTTGGTGTAAGATATAGGGGCTATTGTTCTGATGTCACAATTCCGTTCATTAGAGGTAAAATTTCTGTAAGAGAGGAAAAAATAGTTCAAACAGTTCAGGAAGCATATGAAAAAACCATTGAAAATTTAAAAGTTGGTGTTCCTACATGGAAAGCTCATGAAATAGCAGAGACTCTAATAAAGAAAAATGGATTCGTATTTAAACATAGTTTAGGTCATGGCCTAGGGTTAGAATTACACGATTTACCTTCGATATCTCATAAACCAAAGTATGAAGATGAACTAAAAGATTGGAGAGAAACCAGATTTAAGGAGAATATGGTATTTACTATTGAACCCGGCGTTTATGAACCAGGAATCGGTGGTTTTAGACTTGAAAACGACTTTTTAATGACAAAAAAAGGACCAAAGTTATTAACCAATTCTAGTCCGATAATCAAATAATTAAGACAAACAAAGAGCCCAACAAACACCCCCCTGTTATAAACGGCATCCCAGGATAATACTTCCCTCTCTTCCCTTGGATGAGTAAGAACAATACCACCAAACTAACTATAACAGGAATTATCAGAGTTTTAACAAAAGCTAACTCTTTAGCAAGTTGTCCAACCTTTATCAACCTCTCCATGACCACACCCGAGTACATTAATGGAAATGCAACATCCCCGCTACCCATGATTGCTTCCTCGACTTTAACTCCCTTACCTTTAACCCTACTCCTTTTCTTTACTGACGCTTTCAAAGGAATGAGTAATCCTGTGAAGATCTTACTCTTCATCTGGAAAGTCGCCATCTTTATCATGTGTCTACTCCTCCAGACAGCGTAGATATCGTAAGCAGAGATGACAATCAACAGGAGTATCATCCAAGTCAAATCGAATAGAGGGACGAGAATGACAGCTAAACCACTGTACATCAACATTTCTATTATGTTATGGGTTATCTTGTTCGGTTTGTAGATTTTGATGACTGCCAATACTAATCCAAGTATGAACGCTAAGTCTGGACTGATCAATACACCTAAAGCGACTGAGAGAGTAAGAAAAGTCGCAGAGAAAAACAACACCTTAACCCAATTGATCTTCTCAAATTTGATAAGGATTAGTAATAATCCAGTCATCAGAAAAATAGAACTTATAATCCATATAAAACTCTGAGGACCGTAAAACTCAGGTCTAGGCCCAATAACAGTTTCACCATGCACTACTTCCTGTTTCCCATCAACTAATTCAACTTTCGTATCTTTATATAGTATACTCAGCCCTACGATCTGTGCAATGAAAAAAAGAGAAACTAATACTGAGATGATTTTTAGATTGTATTTCATACTCCTTCTTTAGGAATGTAAAAGTAAATCTTTTAGTGGGGTAACCGAGATTTGAATTCCCGCGTTTTATAACGTCTCGGGTTGCCAGCACCCCAAGCTGGAGGCCTAGACCAAACTAGCCGATTACCCCTCAGATATTATTAAGAAAATTCAATTTTTAATACAAATCCTTTTGTAATTAAACCCATCCCGTTAACCAATAAGAATCAGGTAACTTTAAAACCAATTCTCTAATTTTTTGTACATTAACGAATTTTCTCAATTCCATTATTGCTTTTAAATCTCTTTCTCGTTTTTCTTTTGTCCTATTAACAGCGCTCAATTGACCGAGTTTAGTTAAAAATAATGCTTCTTTCGAGATAAAATACAAAAGATTTCCGTATACTTTAATCCTGACTTTATCAAAGAAAAATAACTTTGATGCATTTTGTGAATATACTATATCAAGAGTCGTTTCGTGTTTTTTTAATTTATCCCAATTTTGAAAACTTTGGTCATGAGGAATGATTTTCCAATTCTTTTTTTGGAAATCTGAGGATATCTGCTCTTTTGTTTTTAATGAATCCGTAAAAATATCTATATCGAGAGAATATTTACCTCCTAAATATGCAAAAGTAGCAAATCCTGCCCAAATTACATAATCATCTCTATTTTCAAGATATTGAAGGATTTCTCTAATTTCTGTATTCATACTAATTAACCTATATCTATCCTGGAAAACAAATCTTTTATGTATGCGTGAAATCGTCGTTGGAAGGACAAAAAAAGACCTGAAAGACCATGGAATAAAATGCACTGGATACGTAGGAAAACACATCGTGGGAGAAGGAGAAGAAACTCACTTAACGAACAAGATTGTTATGGATTTTTTGAGACCTCATGTCATCCTTATCTGTGGAAAACGTGGTTCCGGAAAGTCTTATTGTGGTGGAGTTTTAATGGAGGAAATGGCATTATTACCAGAAGCGTTTAGGAATAACTTAACCACAGTCGTCATCGATACTATGGGTATTTATTGGAGCACTAAATTACCGAACGAGGGGCAAATTGTTCTATTAGATAAATGGGGAATGAAACCAAGAGGATTGGAAGACAGAACAAAAGTATACGTTCCCTTCAAACAGAAAAAATCATTTGAGGAAGCGGAGATACCAGTTGATTTTGGAATTTCTATAGCACCTCATGAATTCTCTGCTGAAGAGTGGACTCTGGCCTTCAATCTCCCGATGACCAATCCTATTGCTATCGGTTTACAAAAAATCGTCAATGAGTTAAGAGAAAGAGAAGAAAAGTTTCAGATAGATGATTTAATATCAAGAGTAAAAGATGACAGGTCGATTGACACTCACACAAAATCTGCATTGGATAACATGTTAACTGTTGCGGATCAGTGGGGTGTTTTTGGAGAGGAAGGGATAAAGATAGAAGAGATCATGAAGCCAGGTATGATAAACGTTTTTGATGTATCTCGTTTAAGAGTGACTGAGGCTTGGTCAGTCCGTAATCTTTTAGTAGCATTGATAGCGAGGGAAATTTACGATCAAAGAGTCATAGCAAGAAAACAAGAGGAACTGGCGAAGATAGGAGAGGTAGAACTTAAAGAAAGAAAACCAATGGTCTGGCTGATGATGGATGAAGCACATCAGTTCTGTCCATCAGATACAGTAACAGTATCAACTAATCCACTCTTAACTTTAGTCAAACAAGGAAGAGAACCTGGCATTTCTTTTGTCCCAATGACTCAGATGCCTAACAAGGTCCATCAAGATGTTATTTCACAGTGTGATATGGTCATTTCTCATAGACTTACATCAAAGAATGACTTGGATGCATTGCATGCAGTGATGCAGACTTATCTAGCTGAAGATATCTGGAAGTACATAGATGCTTTACCTAGGTGGCTTGGTTCGGCGATAATACTGGATGACAATTCTGAAAGGATTTATACTGTTCAAGTCAGACCAAGAATGTCATGGCATGCAGGAGAAGCAGCTATTGCTGTGACTAGATAATTCAAACTCATAAGAAAAAAATAAAAAGAATTAGGGAAGAAAGAGTTTCATCCCTTCCTTTTCAATCTTCCCTCTATCGATCAACCTATTCCTAATCCTCTCATACCTATCAGGATGGATGTTAAGCAGAGTGGCCATCTTCATGACCCTAGGCTCATAAACCATCCCGTTCCTCTCATTCTCCTTCTTTATCAGGTTGAATACTACATCTTCAGCTTTAATTTTCACTCTCACTTTTTTCGCCTCTTACCCCTTCAAAAAAAAGAAAAAGGGAGGGGGTGTTCATCCCTTAAGCATTATCTTATGACATCAATCCCGAGGGCTTGACTCATTTCCCTTACTATGGGTTTTTCATACGCGACCGGTCCAAGTATGTATGGTGATTGAACTCCAGTTATTATCGTTATCACTTGAACTTTGCTACCAAAATCTGGCAGTATTCTTGCTCCCCAGATTACTTGAGCAGACGGATCTAAGTATTGAGATACTGTCTCTCCGATTAGGTTGACTTCGTCTAGTCTTAAGTCATTGCCTCCAGTTATGTGTATCAAAGCTCCCTTTGCTCCAGTGTAATCAACCTCCAACAGAGG
>Ga0209635_10001525_pt1 | contig 17242 bp, 13 predicted proteins | sample DeeMarSWOR230_32_FD_187463 | JGI IMG/M metagenome (GOLD analysis project Ga0209635, IMG submission 187463) | Marine sediment microbial communities from White Oak River estuary, North Carolina - WOR-2-30_32 (SPAdes) (version 2) | ecosystem: Environmental > Aquatic > Marine > Intertidal zone >... | reverse complement strand
CCAGAATGTCAATATGTGCGTCGTAAGCACGCTGTATCTGGTTAAGTGTAATTTTGTCCGGCGTATCCAGCGTGGAATGGTAATATAGGGGGATACTTGCCACGTTAACCCACGGACTGGTTGTCGGCGCCATACCCCACTGCGGTCCGCTTCCAGACGAGCCGAAACGGTTCTGGGTGCAAACAAATCCGTGCTTATCCATGGTAAAGGCGGCAAGCCTGCTGAAAACATAATTATTCGATATTATATAGAATTCACAGGTTTCGCCTTCGACTGGAACGATTTTATCTTCGGTTTCGTCGAACACATACCTTGTACCACCGACTGCATGGTCGACATCCCACACAATTGCCCTGGTCAGTTGGTCTTTATGCGCCTCAGCAAACTGGTAGTGTCCCGAATTGAGGTCGAAATCATGTCCCAGACACCAGGCGAAAATCATGTCACGGTTCCTTAACTCGGTAGGTTTAGAGGCGAAGTATTCTGCCCACTTTATCAATAATGCTACGCTGCCATTGTTATCAACGGCACCGGTAAAATAACCGGTATCATAGTGTGTACCGGCAAGAACAACCTCGCTGGAGCTGCCGTTCCCCGGCAATTCAAAGACCACGTTGAAAGCATCGTATACTACATGTGGCACATCCAGTTTTATTGTAATAGTATGAGGTATGCCTGACACGGCCAGATTTCTTAAATAATCACCTCCGCTCTTGCCAAAACAAAAAACCGGAATCGGGAAAATATTATTTGCTGTTCCTTCACCCTTTTGTTGTTGCGGGCTATCCACTTGCAGGTTGGCCCGAAATACGGCCACAGCCCCCTTATTTTTTGCAGTTACAGTCGCATCTCTGGCACTCGCTATGTAGCCCCGTAAGAATTTCTCATCTATCAGGGCAATCTTGCCGGCAACATCGATGAGCTCAAAATTTGATGCGGACCCGACTCCTAAATATGCTAGTTCACCTGTAATGCCTTCAGGAGGAGTGCCTACAGTCCAGTGCAAGGGACTGCACAATTCGGATAACGGCGTTTCTTTACCATTCTCTTCGACCATTACTTCGTAGGTTTCGGGGAACGGACTGTTTACTTTAATCGGTTCTAATCTGGCGTCTTTCAAACCGGCCGCATGGAGTTTGCCGAGGATATAGTTTGCCGCCGCATCTCCCTTCTCCCCGATATTTATCCCGGAATGTATACCGTATCCGGCGAGGTCGCAAAGAGCCTGAATGATCCCCATGATCTCCTCGCCAACAGAGGATGTATTAGAATTTCTCCTATTCATCTTTTTCCCTCCTCTCCTCCTTATCAAGGGCAAATCAGGCATCACCTAATAATAGCAAAAGAATAAGAGATAATATAGTATGTTTAAATCGTACAATGGGAGCTGGACCGGCTGGCTTGAGATACCTCTTAGCCAATTGTCACAAAATACTATTTTGTTACCTTAGTACAGCCATGGGGATGTTTGTCACATAATCCCTGAATCTTCGGTACAAGTACAGGTTATGCTCTACAGGTCTTCCTTCATGTGGTCTTCAAGCCATACCGCCATATCGTCGAATACCTGAAGATGTTCCGGTTCGTTAAATATCTCGTGCCGCAATCCGTCATAGAGTTTTAGAGTTTTATCCTTCGACCCGATGCGGTCAAAAAGAGTCTTACTGCGAGTACCATCGGCAACAGCATTACCAGCCATAATGAGTACCGGCAATTCGATGAGGGGTACCATGTCCGAGACAGCAGTCATCTTTCCGCCAAGTCCATCCGGTACCGGACCACGATACACGAGAGGGTCATTCACGTATGCTTCGATTACCTTGGGATCTCGACTTAGAAAGTTTGTCGGCAACGGCTGGCCAACCGGTCGCGGAGGTGGGGCCGGCTCACTGCCGCTGTTGATCCCTCCACCGGAAGTTACCAGACCCGCCAGCTCATTCTGGAATCTGGCTGCGTACAGAAGAGCAATTGCCGAACCCATACTGTGACCGATAAGGAATATCCTTTTCCCGGGGTTATTTTCACGGATAATGTCGAAGAAAGTTTTCAAGTCATCGACATAGTCAGAGAACCGTTCAACGTAGACACGAACGCCGTCCGATTTGCCGTGTCCACGGTGATCCAGTGCGTATACCGCGTAACCGCGAGTCTCAAAGTATTCGGCCAGATGGCCGTAGCGTCCACTGTGCTCGGCAAATCCATGGGCCACCATTAATACCGCCCGGGTTTCACCGGAAGATATCCAGTACTGGTAATATAGATTCAGATTTTCCAGACCTTTGAAATACGTTTCCTTATGCATCTTTACCTCCAGTTTTATTACAGGTAATAAGAACATAATAAGAACACGTTATCACAGATTCGTTATAAGGAATACCTACTAAATCACCACCGCAATCGCCAATATGGACAACTGCAGGGAATTCTTCGTATTGTTATGATACTCTAGCAATTCCGAGCGAAGGAAAACGAACGTGACTTCCCGATCTAGGTCCATCCAGACGTGCTACCCAGCCCGAGTACTACTGAGCTATTTTCGAAAAGCCTGATTTTACTTCCGGTGTTCCCGTAATATTTAGATACATGTCCGTATCGACAGTATATTCAGGCCAATCAGGCACACCTTCTGCCGAGGGTCTACCGTTCTTCGCGAAACTGGTCCATAGTGCCATCATCACCTCCGAAACATTCCTATCTACCACGCTCAGTTCAGGAGTGACCGTTTTTACTCCCATCTGCTGCATAAACATACCAATGGATTTCCACCACCCAGTCGAATCATCCCAGTCACCAAAGACGTAGGGAAGCTCGATGGAGTGTACGGATACGCCACCTTCATTTCGCCAATTAGCGGGTACCTGGTCGAAAATGCAGGCATATCCGTTGCATCCATGCTTTATAACGGAATTAAGCATATCAATGTAGGCCGGGATAAGCTGCGGTATGACCAGCCCACCGGGTCCAACCAGCTCACCCAGGTTTGCCATCACTATGAGTGGCACGGGATTGCAGGAACCGGACTTGAACATCTTCGTGGGACTATCTGGCAACAGCCAACCGTCCGCGGCGGCATCCCATACGAATGCTGGGGGGCTACCCGGAGTAGTGCGAGGCGGCTCCAACGCCTGATTAGCTTCGAGTATCTTTGAAGATGACAATGCACGCGCCTGCATCAACGGATCATCGGATGAGTCTATTCCCAGCTTCTCAAAAAGCTTTTTCCCGCTTTCTTCGACATCCGCCAGCGATTTACCGGTCAGTATCGCCAGTGAGGTACCGCTTTCGCAGATAGCCCGATGGAATAATCCTTTGGCAAGGGGTGACAACATCATGATGGACACTTTGGCTCCGCCACCGGATTCTCCGAAGATAGTGACATTATCCGGATCGCCGCCGAACGCAGCGATATTGTCCCGTATCCACCGGAGGGAGGCAATAAGGTCGAGGAACAGGTAATTGCCCGAAACGCCCTCCGGTGATTCTCTGGAAAGAGCCGGATGAGCCAACAAACCGAACAGTCCGAGCCGGTGATTCAGAGTAACAACTACGACACCGTTTTGCGGAAGCCGGTAGTTATTCCATATCTTATCGTTACCGCATCCCTCTGCATAGCCTCCGCCGTGCATCCAGACCAGTACCGGAAGTTTTTCATCAGGCTGCCTGGCAGGGGTAACCACATTGAGGTAAAGGCAGTCTTCACTCCGGGGAAATTCGTAAGACGAACCGGGGAGTTCAGCCCGTGGCGAGATATTACTGAATTCCGTGCATTCGCGGACGCCTTCCCAGGGCTCCGCAGGCTGCGGCGGTTTCCAGCGCAGGTCTCCAACCGGAGGAGCTGCGTAGGGGATTCCGCGGAAGATAGATACTTCTTTCCCGGGCTCACCGATGGTAGTACCCGAAACATAACCTTTATCCGTTTTTACATTCTGTATCATATGCCCTCCTTATAATTACGGACTCATCTCAGCGACCTGATTTTGTCAGTGTGGCTCCTTTTATTAATTTAGTTTTATGCGCTGTGCGGAAATACGACATTCCGAAAGAATAGCCCGGTATACTTCCGGATACGACAATATGAATGTCTTCGGGGTTTACGACCGGAACCATGCCTCCCGGTCTGAGGGATTCTTTTAACACCGGCAGGCGATTCTCTGGAATAGCGTCGTGCGGAAAGAATATGTCTATATCGGGAGCTATGGTATTAATCCTGTCATTTATACCCTGTATTTCACGTTCGGTGAGTTCTTCATAAGGTACCTTCGTGGTCTCATACAGGTAATCTCGCAGAGATTGTTTACTGGTGTAGCTGATACGCTGCAACATGATAGCTAGTTCCGGGTGGACAACGATAATATGTTTTCTGAGATGGGCAGCGGGGTTGGCCACACCAAGCTTGTACTGACCAAACGTGCCGCGGTCGGCAGCCACGTCTTTCACAATGTAGTCAAGGACCGCATTTACGTCCCAGGGCTCGACAACTCCCCCGCCGTATATCCTCGTCATACCGCCCATGACGGTGTCCACCGTCACGCAGTTGTCTTCCGGCTTATATCCCAAGCCTTCATTGAACGTTTCCCATGGACTCTCCTCCATATTTTCGGCGAACGTGTAGAAGGTGTGAGGGGACGGGCGGCCAATTAGCGCCATGTCGATCTCTCCTGGCCAGAGGTAGCCGATGTTAATCAGGTTCAGCCTTACGGCACGGCCGATGGTGTTATTAGCCTGCCAGCCATGGCCCAACAAGCCTACGCCGTAATTCATGTTGATTTCCTTGGCAAGAGGTCCACTTACCATTATCATAAGGGTAAACGAGCCTTCTGAACTCATCATGTGAGTGTAGGTCCCCTCTTCCGCGAGGCACTCCATGGCTGAAATTATTATCGGAAAATACTCAGGCCTGGCACCCGCCATCACCGCATTAACGGCTAACTTTTGAATGGTAGCGATACCATTTCTATAAGGTACCCGACCTATTACTTCGTCGGGAGAACGACTTGTTCCTGCCAACATCCGTTCAACAGCAAGCTCTGTAGGAGGTATCAGAGGCAAGCCATCGCCCCAGTGGTTGTCAAGGTACAGCTTGTTGAATGATTCCAGAGCGGACTCATAACTCTCCGCGGTGATCTCAACCATTTCGGCTGTCTTTGATCTGGCTTTTAACCCCGGATTTTTCTCCTCAGGCGTAAGGGGTGTGGTGAGTGCGTTGATAATTCGGTCGATGGATGCTTCGGCAACAGGTCTGATACTCTCCACGGTAGACCGGTTTGGGTAGTAATCTATAGACGGTAGACTTACGATACGTATCCCCGGCATTCCCGCGTCCTCAGCTGACATTTTAGAGGTGTGAATAGCATTATCACCAATCACGAAAACGCCCGGTTTACCGAGTTTTTCCAGAGCGATTACCTGCCGGCATTGAATCCATCCTCCCATCCCGTTATCGCCGACGCCGTAGATGAAAGTGTCCATCTCTTTCTTGGCCTTCTCCGCCGCCTCTGCATCTCCCCAGACAAGCCGAAATGTCGTTGCCGTCGGGAATCTTTCGTTCAGTAATTCCTCGACCGCGGCACAGTAGTTATCGCCACCTTTCTTGCCGTCCCAGATTATTCCTATTTTCTTTCCCGCTAAATCCTTCATACGAGGGTTGGTAAGACCTGAAGGGGCCGGGATATCGAGAACACCCTGCGGATTAAAACACACCAGTGACACTTTTTCTTTTGATTTTTCTTTCAATTGTTATTCCTTTTTGCTAACCGTTTATTATTTATAAACACCGTATTCCTGGGCTGCCTCGATAATAGCATGCAGGCATGCCGGATCGCATTTATCCGGACCGGAACCCAGTGACAGGATGTAACCGCCGCCTTCACCGCATATCTCGATGAGCTTACGGCAGTATTTCTTTATTTCCTGCGGTGAGTGCGTGTAAAGTTGCGCAGCGGTAACATTACCGGTGATACATGCAGAATCTCCTAGTATCTCCTTGGCTTTAAACATGTCCGTTTGTTCCATCGTCCACACCACTGAAGCACGCGGCAGATCGCTGATAATTCTCAGGCGGTCTTCGTTATATTTGCCGTCGATTACCATCATCGGAACACAGCCTTCGTTAATAAGGCCCAAGAGGAGCTTGCGGAAGGTAGGCCAGTAAAACCTTTCGAACTGTTCGACGGACATGAAGCTGTCGTCGCCCTTGTGCATTGGGATAAAGACGACAGGACTGCGCGCCATATTGGTCATACTCACAGCCGATTGAATGGAGCGGTCGACGATAACCTCTAAAACCTCCAGCAGCTTTTGCGGCTGACGATACATGTCCATCACAGTGCCACGGGTGCCCCGCAGCGAATCGGCTATCGTATCGAAAGGTGCCTGTGATCCGCTACCCATGAAAGGCGGAAAGCCCGATTCTAGCGATAACCTGGCACACTCTCTGATTACCTGTTGATATTTAGCGTTTTCTCGGCTGGATTTCCGGATCGCTTTAAAAAGCTTCTGAAAGGCAGGATCCTGGCACATCGCCATAAGGCGTTGGGGAAGCCCCTGGTAAGAAGACAACGGGGGGATATTTGCCAGAGGTTCGAAGGCACCCCAGGTACGGGGAGTAAAGTACCGCACACCGAAATCGAAGGGATCGTTCATTAAGAAGTCGTACTCGTTTGCCTGCATGTACTCTTTTTCAACGAAATTCTGGAGGCTGGCATTATCCGGCAGACCGTGACCGGGCCACTTGAGTGTCTTGTAATCGAGGATCTCATAAACCCGGGCGGGGAAAAACCCGGGAATGTCGTTGGTATCCTGATCATAGTCCTGGAGCCATTTCATCCATGCAGGCATAATCTTGGAGTAATCGTAAATTACGTCCTTCAGAGTAAATCCGGCGTTATAAGCAATGATAGCACCACTGGTGAGGTGGACAGGAACACGGTCGGGGATTTCCATTTTAATGGCTTTTATCATACGGGTGGCGCGGTCCTGATATTTCTTCTTCGCTACCGGACTGTTGAATTTAATATCATTGGTAAAAAGCCATTTTTTAAAACGTTCCTCACGTCTTTCCTGCCAGGTCATCTCAGACCACTGCTTTTCTGCTTTCACGATGCAATCTCCTGTTCCGAACTATTGTAGCCAGGAAATAATCATCAACTTAGACCAACGATTAACTCAGGTCCAGCAATTGGGTGGGATTCACTTTAACCATTAGTTCTATCTCTTCCGGTGTAATTCCGTGGTGGAGTAAGGTAGCAATGAATAATCTCATTCCTTCTACCGGGAGCGGATTCTGAGGTTGACCTAGATCAGTGCTGACAATGCAGTGTTCCGGACCGATACTCTTAATCACCTTGACCAATTGTGCCGGATCGTGTCCGAACTCATTAGGCAGTATTCCTATAATGGTGAATTCCATAAACGCCCCTGCTTTCGCCAGTCGCTGCATCTCTTCTATGGTTAATACCTCTTCCATAAATTCTTTATCCATGGGATGAGTAATAATTATTTTCTTAATCCCGACTTGCTGTGCTTCTTCAACCAAAGCAAAGATTTCCCGCGGTGATATATGGCCAGTAGCGAGTACCATGTTATTCTTTTGTATTAGAGACAGTATTGACTCCATTTCAGGCACCAGTTTCCCTGTCTCATCGATTACGGAGAATCCTTCACCTTTTAGAGGAAGCCCCTGCGCTCTCATCATGTTTATAGAGTTGGCTGAAGAAAATGTGGGCATCCATACCACTTTGGCACCAAGCTGTACCGCGTTCTCCAGGGCATGAATGTTAAGTCCGCCGATTTCATAATCAAGGCAAATACTGCCGAACACTTTTATGTCCGGAACCAGTTGATTTACGATAAGGGCTACCGCGGCAGTATAGTTGTGACTCTTAAGGACGATAGCCTTCATTCCTGCCTGTTGCGCCTGCCTGGCTGCTTCTATCGCATCAATACGACTAAATCCCATTGGAAGACCCGGGTGCATATGCATGTCTATCGAGCCTGCAACAAGCTCGTCTATATTGCTAAATTGCATATTTACTCTCCTTAAAGTAACTTGAGAACTATTTTCACATTTACATTATTAAATTGGTTAATATATGATCCTTGATTGTTGCCCTGGTTCACGTCGATTGCTATACACAGGCTATTTTCTCGCTCTTGCACCTTTGGCATAATTTACCCTGCCTACATAAAATTCCTCATCATCCTCACGCGGTGTTACTCCTATTGCGTTCAGGCCTGCCCTCATTGCGTCTTTGGCTCGCTGAGTCAGTCTGTTACCCGGCTGCCTTAGCATACCGCCGTTGCCGCCAGCCAGCCAGTCCAAGTACTTGATCCCGACAAAACCGCCACCCTGATACAGAGCTATCTTCATAGCATTCATATGAATCGGGGCAAGCTCCCAATAGAGTTCCATTGCCTTATCGAACTCCCCCTGCACGAACAGGTTGAACATCCTGACTATGCGGGTATTCTCGGAGTTCTCGTCGTCATAGATGACGTACTTGCCGGGACCTGCCCACTGCTGGTGGTATTTAGGAATGGTTATACACCACTCTTCCGGCTCACCCGATTGCTGTAAGATCTGATCGCCCACAAGGTGGTGAACCTGTGCCATCTTGCCAAAGCCATCAGCTATATATATCTTAGCCGCCACTACGTTCGGTATCTCAGCTACCCGGGCTATAAGTTCGGGGTTAAATGCACTCGGGTGAAACCTCCCGAAGTCAAAGATGGGCTTAGGCCAGAAGTCTATACATAGGTTAACAGAATCACATATTTTTTTGGTTATCTGGTAGATATCCTCCTCTGATCTGGCATAGAAGTTACCAGGATAACCAAAAAGGGTATGAGTACCGCCTACCTTTTCAAAATGCCTGAGCATCTCTATATCCTGCTCGACATCATCGATCCCTGTAGTCACCGACACCAGTATCTTACCTTTAGCTTCGTCACAGACGATCTCCATGAACCTTTTCCGTTCCTCGAAGCTCATCGAGGCCATCGATGTTTCACAAAGAACGCTGAACATACCCTTGCGTATATTATGCTGGACGTCCCATCTGATACCTTCCTCATCCAGTTCCGAGAGGTCCGGAGTAAAAGATGGAGGGATAGTGCCATCCAGCCCCTTGTAGTTCTTCCTGGCCCATTCTTTTGCCTCTGATTTGGTGAACTCTAAAGCCACTTTATTCTCCTTCTGTAAAAATAGATTTCATTATCTATCTTCTGAAATAAATTAAAGCAATTATCACCCCTTGTTTCATAAACCGGTTACTTCTTACTTCGATTTACCTCAGTTGTTATACGATGGTTAGTATCGTTTCATTCTTGCTCCTTTAGAATAATTAACCCTGCCTACGAAAAACTCTTCCTCGTTATCACGCAGCGGTACTCCCAAACCCTTCAGGCGAGCCCTTATCCCATCCTTTTGATAGTCATGCAGTCTCTGGCCCATTGGCTGTCTCACCATGCCACCATTGGCACCAAGGCACCACTGTGCATATTTGTCGGGCAGGGCACTGACTATTCCTGTATTAAAATAGGAATCCGGTCCTCCTCCAAGCGAAGCGCCACCCGGTATACCTTTCATAAAATCCCAATACATCTCCATAGCTTCATCTACTTTGCCCTCTACAAACGCATTGAACATCCTCACCATTCGGGGGTTATCAGGAGTCTGAGAAGCATCATAAGGACCGGCTCCCGCCCACTGCTGGCCATATTCAAGGATTGTAATAGGCCAGTTGGTCTGCATGGGATCATTAACCAGAACTCTGTCGCCTATAAGCCGGAAAGATTCGAACATAAAACCGATGGGACCACCTCCGCAAAGCTTCATCCCTACAACGTTCGGTATATCGGCTATCTGTTGGAGGGTATCCAGCGGGAAATAGCTCGGGTGCATATTCCTTACATGGAGTCTGCCGGCATAGAAATTTACAGGCAGATTAGTAGCGTCACACATCATCTTGTACTCCCAGTATATTTCATCCGGTGTCCTTGGGTAAAACTGGACGGGATGACCAAGCAAAAGAAAGGTGCCGCCTACTTTCTCGAAATGCGCCATCATCTCCATGTCTTCCTCGACGGTGTTCTGCAATATAGTCATAGATACGTGGATATTGCCTTTAGCTTCGTCGCACACTATTTCCACAAATTGCTTACGCTCTTCAAAGGTCATTGCGCAAGCCTCGACTGCGCAGAGTATACAACTCAGCTGATTGGCTATCAAGTAATTAACGTCCCACCTGATACCCTCCTCATCCAGTCCGGACAGGTCCGGTTTAAAGGACGCATGAATAACGCCCTCCAATCCCTTCAGATTTTCCTTGGCCCACTGTTTTGCCTCTGTTTTAGTAAATTCCAATGCCATGCTATTCTCCTTTCATATACAAACAACATTCATTCTGTGATTTATTAGGAATCACTACCAGTTACCTCCATTTATCCACAGATGCATTCGCCATGTAACGAAAATCTCCGACCATCCAGAACGCATCCGTTCCCCCTCCTATTACCAGCATCTCAACCGGTGCGTTACTCGAGATAAGTGGGTGTGTTGTTTTCCCTTCCGGTGGAAGGTTTAACCAGGATGCAAACGGTTCAATCCCTGCTCTGGCAGATTCAAGGTCATCAGGCATAGCCGCCCAATAAGTCCAGGCAGTCATAAAGGCGTTTTCCTTGATCCACTGGCTTATCTTTTCCTTACTGTCGAAGCCTTCATTCTTAAGATCTTTTGCCGTCACCGGGCTTAATAAAAAGGTTGCCTGAGTTCCGGGACTTAGTCCGAGAGTGTGATGAGTACCGGCCCCGCTGGTTTCAAAACTAATAAGTTGCTCTTTCATAATTTCGTGATGCGGATACGGTTTATAGGCAGCGTAGTTCAGCAGACTCCACCCACCCAGTATACTGACAACGCTTTCTTCCGCCTTGTAGCCCTTTTGCACATGCAGGGGGTTCCATCCTTCGGGCAGTGCTTCTTCATTCTCTGCGCAACACAGATTATTATAGTTGGTATTATTACCTATATCGCCCAAATAACTTTCACCAAGTATAGAGCCTCCTAGATTCTTTGAAATGAGAGTCCATGCCCTTCCTATGACAGCATTGGCCTGATTAAAGGGTCCCAACGCACTCAGACCGCTGTTCATATTTATCTCTTTGTGTATCGGTCCGTTTGCTACGACCATCCTGCACATAGAGGTAGCGGAACTGAATAGCGAGGTTACCCCGGTAGATGCTATAGCCAGTATAACAGGTAAATGCTCTTTTCTGGCTCCTGCCATCACCGCGTTGATTGCTACATGCTCCACGTTATATTCCCAGGCTTCATGGGGAGGGGAGGGTTGAATGGTTATAGGAAGTTTCTCTATTTCACCTCCTGCCCTCGCACCACCACCAAGTAACCTCATCGAGCGCTCCCAGGCTTCGTTGGGAGGGACGGGCTGCATCACACCGATTATCTCATCAGGTTTATGACTGGTTCCTTTGAGTATCTCGGCTACTCGTTCTTCCGTAGGAAGGACTATCGGAAGACCATCGGTCCATCCTTTCTCAAGAAAGAGTCGTCCCAGGTTCTCGGGAGTATCAGGATCCATCAGCCTTGGTCTCGGTCTTTCTATTACTCCCGTTTTCTTTTCCTCTTCGGTTGTCGGTTTGGTCAATGCCCCGATGATTCCACTTACTACCGACCTTCCATTTATCGGGTCGTCACCTTCCAGATATCTCCGGTGTACTTCAAGCGATCTGTTTGCGAAGGGGTAAGGAACCCAGGTAAATCTTATTCCGGGTATTCCTTTCTTATAGGCAAATTTCCTTATGAGATCCGGGAATGCCTCGGTTACGACAGGCGCTGTAGGCAGCCCCATCGTTTCAAGTATCGAACAAAAGATGATGACCGACGGAGCACAGGTATCAAGCTGGCCGATGCCTATTATCACACCATGGCCTTTTTCTTTGATTTCAGCCCATAGGCCCGGGTCGTTATTGAAGTAAGTGCCTGTCTTTACCCTAAGCTCCCATGTCGTCTCGGGATACCTGGAGGACAACAACTTTTGCATTTCCTCAAAAAACTGGTGTGTTCGCGGGAAATTCATGTCAACGATGTATACGGTTTTCCCCTCCAGAGTATCGAGCCGGGGCGCCATTGGCACCAACTGTATCGGGGGGGCTTTACCCTGGGGATTCAACACAGATATTTTCTCATTCGCCATATCAGTTTTTCTCCTTTTCGAGCCTGTTACAGACACAAGTCATCATTTCAAGATAAATAACGGAGAAGCTACCCGTAATATTGAATCTTGTTGTTTTGCATATTTACGCTGCGATTCATGGTATTCCTGTTATTACCTTTAAGAGTATTAGTAACCTATTCTATAGAGCTGAGTCAGTTTAGCTACTTTTTCCGGATTGGTTTCGAGAAACACTCTTGCCCTAGTTATCTTGATATCCTTATCGTCGTTAATTTTGATGTTATATAGGACATTCATTTTCAATTCCAGCAAGACTTCTCCGGTCGCTCTTTTAATGGCCTGCGTTTTAAGCAACGCACCTACTTCATTTTGCTTCTCATCGATAAAGAGGTGTTCAAGGACCAATTTATCCTGAATCGCAGGATGGTTAAGACAGTTCTCGTACCACTGGTCGCGGCTGGTTACCATATCGTCGAATGACAATTCAGGATCATAGAACTTATCCATGATACGATGAGTTTCCGCAACCTGACCGTATTCGCTATAGGCCGTGACGTAGTCGTTCATAAAACGAACGATGTCATCATACATTGACTCCACAGGTTTTCCTCCTTTTCTCCTTGCAGTATAATTTAATTAATTTCAGGTATCAGCTAATCCGTACATTCGGAACCTTAAGGTGTAATACCACTGATTCTTATCACGTAGTTCTTTAATCAGAGTCTAACAGATATAAAGGATTTCTTTTCCCCATCATCTTGATAGCATTTTCATTTGGGCTGTTGTGTAAGAAAGATATCGTATACGTCTAGCGTATGCAGCATCATACTTAAATATTGGACTAATTGCAAGGAAAGATTCGAGGATTTTGACAATTACCAATTCCGTAATCTTCGGTTCTTTGATCTCCTCCTAGATTGACTTCCAGAATTCCAACCCCACAATATTAGGTTCACACAATACCTTTTTCAAGATACCCAATCTTTACACCTCAGGAGGGGTGATAATATAGCTAGTTCTTCTGATTTAACTTAATGACTTATTGTTTAGCTGAATGTGATTACACAAAACCGAGTTTTGTTTAACCCTCAGTTTATGTCGAAAAATGCAATTTGATGCATTCTGCAACCTCGCTTTTCTTGGAAGCACACAAAAGGATGTACAATATGTATAAGAAACTCAGGCTCTTTCAATTCGGAAACTTCCCTTTGAATTCACTCATTTTTCAATGTGGTTGCAAAATCCTATTGACACGTCTATATCACAGGATTAACATAACATAACCCACATATAATACCAGTCCGGGCAATCCAGAACAGCAGGTGGAGATAAGTGGTTACACTAAAGCGTCTGAAAACACTGCTTCTGGGTCTGGCGGTAATTATCATTACCTTCACCATTTTCATTGTCCTCCCCACCCAGCTCCCTCCCGCTAAATCAATAAGCTGCGACAAGGTTATCTGGGCATGCAGCAAACGCGGACCGCCTATAAAATATCACACTGTGATATGGGACGAGCCCATATGGCCCGTGGTGGAGACACCTTTGGGGGCATTTCCTAGATTTCCTGTAGCAAACCTGCTGGTAGAAGAAGACCCCGACAACAAAGAAAAAATCACAGTCTCCGGGTACCTGTTGTACGCAACCATTGAAGAACCTGAGAATGGTGGTCTTCAGATGTCAGTGATATCGCCTAAAGGAGGTCTGCCGCACCGCACCATAAGGTTTGTAGTCACGAGTTTTTACGGAGAGGACTCAATAGTTGAGAAAGCGGAATTGACCACGGATATGGACGGGTTTTTCATCACCGACATAGAGTTTGAAGAAGTACCTGACTGTTACACTATCCTTGCCATATATGACTACGAGATTATCGTACCTCAGAATCCAAAGTCGCCGGTGGAAATTTACTTTGGATGCAGTGCTCCCTACACCACCTGTGAAGGTGTGGAGCGGGAGGAGGAAGAACCCGGGATTCCATGGTGGGTCTGGCTCATTATCGGGCTGGCAGTAGTTATCACAGGTTACCTGCTCTGGTGGTATATCCGGCGACGCAGAAGGAAGCCGACAATCAAGGTTCCTGAAGAAGGTATGGAGGTACCGGTGGAGGAAGGCCTGGCACCCGAAGTACCGGAGGGAGAAGCTGGTACCGGTGGAGATATAATGCGGATTGAAGTCCGCTTTCCGCAGATTGAGGACCCATTCCCCAATGTATGGGGTAGCGGAGAGCCGCTTACCGTCCTTATCCGGCTAAAAGATAAAAATGGCGATGTAATCCCCTCTCAGCCCGGCGAGATTGACTGGGGAGACGGAGAGACGGTTCAGGACGTTGCCGACGGGGAAGGCCAGGTACAGCTCGAACATACATTTGATATTAAGGGAGAGTATACTATCAGTGCATCATATACGGATAAGGACACAGGCAAGCGTATATCAAGCTGGAGAAAAATCAGGATAGTCGATTACCGGGAGGAAATGGTACGCCTGTTCAATGAGATGCTTGAAACCTTAAATCTCATGGATATTCATATAGACCCTGAGATGACGGCGCGGGAGATAGAGATACTGCTGGCGGGGAGGCTGGAAGGAGTGCCCAGGGGGACAATAAGGAGGATAGTGGCGGGTTTCGAGGAAGCCAACTACAGCCTGCATCCGGTAGCCAGGAGCAGCTATGAGTCTATGTACCTATCAATCACTGAGGTATTGAAAAATGCCGGCTAAGAATGTATCCAGAGCGGTAAGAAACTGCGTGCTAAGGGGCATGGCGGCGGCTGTCGTACTGTTTTTAATTTTGTGGGGCATCGCTCTGCTGCCGGTAAGCAACACAGCAGTAGCCACGCTTCATCAGGCCGCTTATATCCGTGGTTTACTTAAAGGCGCTGGCTGGTTAGGCAGATAAAGGATTAGCTATTAGATGTTCTAGTGACTATCAGTTAGGTAAAGAGAATTCTATATTAGTCGTTATTACCATCATTAAACATTAAACCATTATAAGTAATTATACATTCCGTCAAAATGTTACTTCCAGCCTAAAGGGGAGTATGTTATTGCGACTGTGCCATTAAAATTGTATAACCTTATTCTTCAGTATAGCTATACCTACAGTTCACTTTATAATCAGGCAAATGACCATGATTCCACTTGGGTTCTGCAAAAAAGAAAGGTTGCGACAACTAGACAGACATCACAATGTTTGTGTAGTTGTAGGTAATTCTAAAGGAGTCACCCCTGCATATCTACGCTATCGGCAGATGTGTTAACTTTAATATCAAAGGCCTCAAGAGCCATCACAGGTCGGTAATCGCATTGACAATCGATTGAGCAGCGTATGCTATTGAAGTATAATCATTATGGACTAACAATACTGGAGGTGTACCATGAGTATGGAGCGCTCTCGTGGTCCGCTTGAGAGAAATATTGCCATGGAACTGGTGCGTGCCACTGAAGCGGCTGCCTTGGCCTCTGCTCGCTACCTGGGCATGGGAAACAAGGAAATGGTGGACCAGACCGCAGTGGATGCTATGCGCTATATTCTGGGCTATATTATGATGGATGGAATCGTGGTCATTGGCGAGGGGGAGAAGGATGAGGCGCCGATGCTTTATATCGGGGAGGAAATAGGGACCGGCTCTGAGCCACTTGTTGACATCGCAGTTGACCCCGTCGATGGTACCAGGCTGGTTGCGAGAGGCCTTCCTGGTGCTATCTCAGCCATCGCCCTTTCTGCTCGAGGAGCAATTAACTGTCCACGTCAATTCGTCTACATGGACAAAATCGTAACGGGGCGTGAGGCCAAGGATTGTGTCAGCATTAATGCTACGGTTGCAGAAAATTTACGAAACATAGCCTTGGCCAAAAAGAGGAAGGTCTCGGAATTGACAGTGGTAGTTCTGGACAGGCCTCGTCATGAACAGCTCCTGTCCGAGATTCGTCAAGCTGGTGCCCGGGTCAAATTGATATCAGATGGTGATATCTCCGCAGCCATACAGTCGGCCTTGCCTGATACCGGTGTTGATGTTCTCATGGGTATTGGTGGAACGACAGAGGGTGTTATATCAGCCGCCGCAATAAAATGTATCGGCGGTGTTATTCAATGTAAGGCCTGGCCACGTGACGAAAAGGAGCGGGAAGCAGCTATTGCCGCTGGAATTGACATCGATAAGGTTTACAATATTGATGACTTGGTTAATAGCAAGGACGTATTCGTTGCCGCCACCGGAATCAGCAGCGGTGAATTGTTAGAAGGAGTACGTTACTTCAGCGGTGGTGCTAAGACCCAATCGCTAGCTATGCGTTCTCGCTCCGGGACAATTCGCTGGCTGGATTCTATCCATAATTTTGAGCGTTTGGACAAGCTCAGCTTCAAAGTGTTGCACTAAAAGCCAGATTGTATAATCTCTGATATGGAGGGGTGCTATCGTGTGGACTCTACAGGTAATGTATCTTGTCTGCACCAAGTATTGCCTCGGTAGCTTGGGGCAACTTAACCGGAGTCACAAAGTCTTCAATGTTTGATTTATCATCAATGGTCTTGCCAGCTCCATCAATTACATGAAAGGTTCCACAAGAGACGATGTTAACTCCCAGTTTATCTTTCTCAAAACGAGCCATTTGCTCCAGGTTGTCGGGGAGGTCAGATGCTGAAAGCCCCTCAATCTGGCTAGCAATTAGCTCTTTGATCTCACCTGTGATAGCAAGTTTGGCTAATTCACCTTTCTTGGTCATACCAATAGCTAAGGGACCATAGTAAACAGTAACGGCGTCAATCTTTGCCAGCTGCTTTGCCAAGAAGGCAACCACATAGCTAGCATAGTGATTATAGGGTTTATCAGCTTCGCTGTTTACTACAATCAGAAAATTCTTTACATCTGCCATATTTGAAATCCTCCTTCCGTCACAATCGCTCTTTTACCTGGATAATTAAGTAGCACCCCCCAAAGCGGATTGTACTCCGGCGCATTTTGCGATGCAAATCCCAACTACCAATCCAACATTTCATCGGATTGTTCAGTTAAATGAAGTTAACGTTTCGATGTTTTGTTCACCAGGTAATA
>Ga0209635_10001523_pt1 | contig 17243 bp, 18 predicted proteins | sample DeeMarSWOR230_32_FD_187463 | JGI IMG/M metagenome (GOLD analysis project Ga0209635, IMG submission 187463) | Marine sediment microbial communities from White Oak River estuary, North Carolina - WOR-2-30_32 (SPAdes) (version 2) | ecosystem: Environmental > Aquatic > Marine > Intertidal zone >... | reverse complement strand
TCATCACGCGAAAAGCTTCGAGAACCTGGGCAGCGTTGGCCATCCGTTCCATGCTCCGTTAGTCTTGCTCATCCCCGCTTCCCGGCGGGTGTTCCTCTTCTCGCTACTTGTCTAGCGGCTACGTTTCTCGTTCTCGCGACCTGCCGAGAGCGAACTCATTCCAGTCGAACACGAGGTTTGCCCGGGCAACCGCCGAGCGCGGAACCTCGAGTTCGGTCCCATCCGCCATCTGCAGTCGCAGCCGCTCAGAGCCACCCGACCCCTCAACGCCCAGCAGGACCGCCTCGATCCGCCTCGCGCCTTGCGCAAGCGGCTCGAAACCCTGCACGCGGATCCGGCGGCCGATGCTATGCTCGAAGTCACGCCGCTTACGCAGCGGGCGCTCAACGCCCGGGGACGAGACCTCCAGGATGTAGCTGCTCAGGAGATCCTCTCGTGCATCCAGCGCCGTTTCGACCTCGCGGCTCACCCGCGCGCAGTCGTCTACCGTGACGCCACGGCCTGGCTGCGAGTCCGGGCGATCGATGCGCAGCCGCAGGATGGGGCGTGCGCGGTGACCCGCGGTCTGCAGGTCCACCAGCTCGAAGCCCAGGCGATCCAGCACAGCCTCAGTGATCCGCGTCAACTCCTCGTCCACACGGCCGGACTTCTTCGCCATCTTCCTGTGCGCACGCTCCCGCTCAGCGGACTTCAGCAATAAAAAAGTGGGGTTAGAATAACGTCCCCACTCAAAAGGCCTTGCGGCCTCGCTCCTGAGCGCCTCAACCCACAGCGGCGGTAAATATAGATGGCAGCTAACAGAAAATCAACCGGCTTGCTGCCCTACGACCAGCCGAGGAAGGCGCACATCCGGCGGTCGCGGTCTCCGCCCCGATAAGAATAAAAGTTATCCGAATCGCAGCGTGTGCACCCGCTCGAGACCGTCACCCGTTCGGGATCGACACCGGCCCTCACAGAGCTGCCGGCGATGTGCGCCCGAAGATCGACACGCCGGGTGCCGGCGGGCAGCCCGCCAAGCGCCGCCGTCACCTCAGGGCCAACCTCGTAGCACTCACCACAGATCGCCGGACCCAGGTGAACGTACAGCGAGCTGAGGTCTGCCCCGAGTTCGTTCATCCTGGCCAGCGTCGCCCCCACGACGCCCGAGGCGGCCCCTCGCCAACCTGCGTGCGCGAGACCCAACACGCCCTGCCCTGGGTCCACCAGGAAGATCGGCACGCAGTCCGCCACGGTGACCACCAGCAGGATGCCTCCACCGGCAGTCACCAGCGCATCCGCCTCACCGACGTAATGGACTCCAGCGGGCTGCTGGTCATCACAGAGGGCAACGTCGGCGCCGTGCACCTGTCGGCAACGGGCGACCCGCCGGATCCCGGTAGCGGCCTGCAGTCGTTCCCAACCGTTCGAGAGAGGGTCTTCGGCCAAGTCCAGCTCGGCGACACGGGCGGTGACGCCCTGGACCAGGCCCGGGAAGCGGGACAGCCAATCGCTGTGCCTGAAGACGCGCAGATCGTCCAGCCAGTACTCGTGCTCTGTCGCCGTAATCAATCGACTCGCTCGATCGACGCGCCCAGCCCTCGCAGACGCTCATCGATTCGCTCGTAACCGCGTTCGACTTGACCGATGTTGTAGATCTGGCTCCGTCCCTCAGCGCCCAGCGCGGCGATCAGGATCGCCATCCCGGCGCGGATGTCTGGGCTCTCCACCACCGAGCCGCGCAGCTTCGCCGGCCCGACCACCACGGCGCGATGCGGGTCACAGATCACGATCCGCGCTCCCATCGCGGTCAGCTTGTCGGCGAAGAACATCCGCGACTCGAACATCTTCTCGTGGATGAGTACCGTGCCCCGGCATTGGGTGGCCACGACGAGCGCGATGCTCATCAGGTCGGCCGGGAAATTCGGCCAGGGACCGTCATCGATCTTCGGTATCTGCTGGCCGATGTCCATACGGATCTCCAGCGACTGGTCCGCCGGCACCTGCAACGTTCGTCCGTCCAGCTCGCAGAGCACGCCGAGCCGCTCGAACATTAGGCGTATACTCGACAGGTGGCTCGGTTCGACGTCGCCGATCGTCAACTCGCTGCGGGTCACGGCAGCCAGCCCGACGAACGATCCAACCTCTATGTGATCGGGGCTCAGCTCAGCGCTCGCCCCTGCAAGTCGCTCGACGCCCTCGATCAGCAGATCAGCCGTCCCGATCCCGGAGATTCGAGCGCCCATGCGGTTCAGCAACTGGCAGAGGTCCTGCACGTGCGGTTCCGACGCGGCGTTGCGCAACACCGTGGTACCCTCCGCCAGGGTCGCTGCCATGATCGCGTTCTCGGTTCCCGTGACGCTGGGTTCATCCAAGAAGATCTCGGTCCCCCGGAGCTTTCCACGCAGAACGAACTCATCGCCCAGCTCGACGTCGGCGCCCAGTCGCTGCAGCGTCTCGAAGTGCGTATCCAGCCGTCGCCTGCCGATCACATCGCCGCCGGGCGGCGGTAGCCGCATGTGGCCCGCTCGGGCGAGCATCGGGCCAGCCAGCAGTATCGAGGCGCGAATCCGCGCGGCCAGCGCTGGCTCGAGCGCCGCCGAGCGCACGTCCCCAGCCTGCAGCGTGAGAGCACCCGATCCCGTCCACTCGCAACGCGCCCCCAGCGCAGTAAGCAGCTCCGTCATCGTATGCACGTCGCGAATGTCCGGCACGTTGGCCAGGCTGACCGGCTCGTCAGTCAGCAGCGCCGCTGCCATCATGGGCAGTGCAGCGTTCTTGTTGCCCGCCGGCCGCACATGTCCGTGCAGCGTGCGTCCGCCCTCAACGATGAAGCTGCTCATCGCGACCAACTTAGGTTGCCGCGCTCGCGACCGTCAATTGTCACTCGGCGGGCTCCGTCCTCGCCGCCCGCTCGACGCTCCCGGCTGCCGCTAGCCGCTTGACACCGAAGGGCCGCGGGGCCTATGTGAATACAGTTGATCACCGTCGTGGTAAGCATGAAACTCCATCACTACCTGCGTCCCGACTTGGTTATCCTTGACCTCCAGACGGAGGGCGTGGAGAGCACGCTGCGCGACCTGCTGCATAATCTGGCGGAGCACGGTCTGATTCAGGACGAGCAACATGCGCTGGACGCCCTGCTGGAACGTGAGGCGGCGCAGTCGACCGGGATCGGCTGCGGCGTGGCGATCCCCCACGCCGTGTACCCCCAGTTGAGCGCGACGGTGATAGAACTCGCCCTCTCGCGTGGCGGCATCGATTTCCATGCACTGGACGAGAAGCCCGTGCACACCATCTTCCTGCTCCTGTCGCCGCCGAACCGAAGCAGTACACACATCAAGCTCCTGGCGCGGATCGCCCGCCTGATGCGCCAGCCAGAGGTTCAGCAGGAGCTACTGAACGCCGCGAGCGCCGAGGAACTCATTGAGCGCATTCGTCAGTTCGACGAACAGCATCCTTAGCTCGCCGCAGCGGGACGTTCTTGTCTATGCAACTACTCGTGGCCGTGGTCAATCAGCCGGAAAAGCTCGATGACATCCTCTCGGGCTTCCTCGAGCTGGGGATCACTGGAGCCACAATCATCAACAGCGAGGGGATGGCTCGTGTGCTCACCCACGACATCCCCCTCTTCGCCGGAATCCAGACACTCATCTCGCGATCGCGCCCTCAGAACTACACCATCTTCAGCGTCATAGACGACGACGAGAAAGCCGAGGCGGCTTTCGCCGTCATCCAAGACGTCTGTGGCAGCCTCTCGGACCCCGGCACAGGAATCGTATTCACCATCCCGGTCAGCCGAGCGACCGGCGTGGCACCGGAGCTTGGCGAAGAATCTCAGCTGTGAACCCACTCCTCGTCGTCCTGCTTCTTGCCCTCATCGGTCTGCTGGGCGCGCAGCTCACTTTCTCTCAGCACCAGGTTCCGTTGGGCCCACGCATATTCATAGCGGTCGGCGGGCCGTTTCTGCTCGTCGGTTTCGTCCTCGGCCCGCATCTTCTGCAGATCCTGACGGCCGACACGTTGCTTGCGCTGACCCCCCTGCTGGCCCTCGGGCTGGGCTGGGTCGGAGTGCTGTTCGGACTCCAGCTAGACCGCGAGCACCTTCGTCAGTTCCCACCGAGCTACCTGGCCGTCGCATGGCTGCAGGCGGCGGTCGCATTCGCTGTCGTTTACTTGGTGGGCAGGCTGATCACCAACGCCTGGTTCTCGTTCAGACTCGACGCGATTGTCCTCGCTGCTGCGGCGACCGCCTGCGTGTCGACGCCGGCCGCGATCGCGCTCATCTCTAACACGTACAGGGCTCGGGGGCGCATCACGCGCCTGCTCTTCTACGTGGCCAGTCTCGATGCAGCCATCGGAATTGTCGCTCTCGGCCTCATTTACGCTGGCTACCACTCGCGGCTGCTTGGGGGCGGTGTGCGGCTGTCGTTGGTCGAGTGGTTTGCGATATCGGTATTACTGGGATTCTTCTTTGGCGTGCTGTTCCTTTCGCTGACGCGTATCCGTACGCGAAGCCAGGAACTGGTGCTACTACTCATTGGACTCGTACTGTTCGCAGCGGGCGCCGCATCTTACCTGTCGGTCTCTCCTCTCTTCGTGTGCATGATTGCCGGCATAGTGATTGGCAACCTTTCGCCCTTGCGTCGCCGTGCTTACGCGGCGCTGTCGCAGTGGGAGCAGCCGATCTACATCATGCTGCTGGTCCTGGCCGGAGCGCTCCTGCACTTCTCCTCATGGTGGATCCTCCCGCTCGTGGCCGCCTACGCCGCGGCCCGGCTGTTGGCCAAGTGGATCGGCGGCCTGGTGGCCTCGCGAGCGAGGCCACGTGGTCTGCCACTTCCCGCCAGCTTCGGCCTCGCCCTGACACCGCAGGGGGGAATCTCGCTCGCCATGGCCATTTCCTTCGTTCTTGTCTACGTTCCACTGGGCCCCGACCTCGAGGCAGCGGTGGACGTCTTCTTCGCCACCGTGGTGATCGCGGTCGGCATCAGCGACCTGATCGGGCCGTTTCTGGTTCGCGGTGTGCTGGAAAGGGCTGGCGAACTCGACCGCCGCGTCGCGCACAGCGGGACCGCGGCTGACAGGTAACAGGGGAGGGGTACCGCGTGGAGGATCCGCTGAACCTGACGATTCAGGTAATACAGGCCCTGGCCGTCCTGGTGCTGGGCGTCGGCATGATCATGCTGGCGCGTGCTCTGCGCCGCATCAAGCGCAGCCTCGACAAGGTGGACAACGCGCTGGACAGCATCGGTCGCGACGCGAGGCCGGTGCTCGACCGGGCACGCGCCGTCGGCGAGAACCTGAACTTCATTGTGATGTCGGTTCGCAAGGAGGTCGAGCACGCAAGCGAGACGATATCACGCGCCAACGAGAGACTCGAAGCCGCGCTCGACGTGGCAGATGATCGCGTCCAGGAGCTAGGCGCGCTCATCCAGGTCGTTCAGGGAGAGGTTGAGGACACCCTGCTGACTGCGACATCAACCCTGCGGGGGATTCGCACAGGTGCGAAACTGCTGCGTCGTCGCGGACGGAACGACGACGAGGAGCCGGAGGTAGAAGACCGGGAGGAGTGAAGGCGTTATGGCCGCTGCGCGGGACCGCACCCAAATCGAGGGCGTAGGAAGTCAGCGCTACGAGCCCGCCCACTTCCTCCTTGCCTTTGCCATTGGCGCTCTCGTCGGTACGGGTCTGGCCGCGATCTGGGTGCCAGAGCGACGGCGCCGCCGGCTGCCGGCGGTGCTGGGTCAGCGCTACCGCCGCGTGCGGAAGGCGAGCACAGCGGCGCTGGGAGAGATCCGCAAGGCCGGCCGCAGGATCGTGCATGAGTTCCGCGAGGAACTCGGGGCAAGCCTCGAGGCAGCCCGGGAGGAATTCAAGGACATGACCCGTCAGCAGCTGGATCAAGCTCACCGGGCCCTGCGTCAGGAGCAACGGAAGCTCGGCGGGTCACGCTGACGCATGCGCTGGCTCAAGATCCTCGGCGTCGCGGGGCTGGCAGTCCTGCTTGCCCCTGCCCCCGCCTGGGCCTGGGGGCCGGGCATGCACGTACTGGTTGGAACCGAGATCCTCGGCGCCCTGGGCTTGCTTCCGCTCGCTGTAGCCGAGATACTGCGCCGCTATCCTCTTGATTTCCTTTACGGATGCATCGCGGCGGATATCACCTTCGGTAAGAGGCACGCCCCAGTGGGCCGCAACTGTCACCACTGGCACGTGGGGGAGGAGCTCTACGAGGCGGCCAACTCGGACGGCAGTCGCGCCTGCGCGCTCGGCTACTTGACGCATCTGGCCGGTGACACAGTGGCCCACAACTACTTCCTGCCCCGTCAGCTGCTGACTTCGGCGGCGACTCAGGTGATCGGGCATTCGTATTGGGAGCACCGGATGGACGTGCACCTGGGGCAGGCATACTTGCGAGCCGCATTTCACCTGATAACGGACTTCGATCACAGTCGCAGCGACCGTTTGCTGGATCGTGTGCTGGATCGGACTGTGTTCAGCTTCCACACCAACCGCCGGATCTTTCGTGGGATGATCAGGCTCGCGGATCACAGCACCTGGCAGGCGCTATTCGACCGCGTGCTCGACTACTCACGCTGGGACGTTGACGACGGCCAGGTGGGCACCTGGTTACGTTACACGTTCGACTTCGCTGTGGACTACCTCGTCAACCGCAGGGACTCGATCACGGCCTTTCTAGATCCCACCGGCGAGCGGCCTCTCGGTGAAGCGAAGATGCTGAACCGGCACTACGGCGTTCGAAACGGCCTGCGCAAGGCGCAGCTGCACGAAGATCTCGTGCGGCTCGCCGACGCGCGCTTTCCACTGCCGAGAGATCATCTGGGCTGGTGGGATCAGCGGCTGAGGGCGGAGGGCATGTGGGTCGATCTGGTCCAGCTGAAGGCGGCGCTGATCCGACCTAAGCAGGCGCGTATTCTCGCTGGCCGCCCTCGCCAAAGGCCGCGACGACGCGGCTAAGCGTTATCCGGTGCTTCAACCACTCTGATCGTCCGACCGTCCCAGGGCCGCCGCAAGAGTCTCACGCAGACGATCGGGATCGGCCTTGCCCCGCGACTTGTGCATGGCCTGACCTATGAAGAAGGCGAGCAGCTTCTCCTCCCCCCTACGGTAGCGCGCCACCTCCTGCGGATGCTCCGCGATCACTTCGCTGACCCAGCCTTCGATCTGCTCGCGGTCACTGACCTTTCGCAGATCCTCCTCTGCTATGATCTGCGCGGCAGTCCTGCCCGTCTCCACCATTCGGCGCAGTACCCGTTTGCCGAGGAGATTCGATAGCGTACCTGTGCCGACCAACTCGATCAACTCTGCAAGCTGCTCGGGCTCGACGCCCAATTCGCTAACCGCGCGACCCCGCTCCTTGGCCGCCGCCTGAACCTCCACCATCACCCAGTTCGCTGCCGCCTTGGGATCGGAACACGCACGCGCGACCGCCTCGTAGTAGGCCGCCAGCACCCGCGTGGCGCTCAGAACCTCCGCGTCGTAGGCAGGCAGCCCATATTCCGTCTGGAAACGCCGCACCTTCTCCCAGGGCAACTCCGGAATCTGCTCGGCCGCCCAGGCTACGGTCTCTTCTGCCACTTCGAGGCTGGGCAGGTCGGGCTCGGCGAAATATCGGTAGTCATGCACCTCCTCTTTACCCCGCATCGGCCGCGCCTCGCCGCGGCCAGGATCCCACAGCATCGTCTGGTGCTCCACCCTGCCGCCTGACTCGAGAATCGTGATGTGCCGGGCCGCCTCGTAGGTCAGCGCCTTCTCCAGCTGGCTGAACGAGTTCATGTTCTTGACTTCGGTCTTCGTCGGCAGCTCTTCGCTACCGCGAGGCCGCACAGACACGTTCGCGTCGACCCGGAGACTGCCCTCCTCCATGTTGCAATCGCTGACCTCCAAGTACTCGAGCGTACGCTTCAGTCTGCCGAGGAACGCTCGCGCTTCAGCAGGCGAGCGGAGGTCCGGGGCTGTGACGACCTCGACGAGCGGCACACCGGCGCGGTTCAGGTCCACCGCCGTCTGGCCCGGAAATCGGTCGTGCAGTGATTTCCCAGAGTCCTCCTCAACATGCAGGCGATGGATGTGGACCCGGCGCACTGGGCCGCCGGACTCCGCCGGCAGCTCCAGCCAACCGTCCGTGGCCAGCGGCCGGTCGTACTGACTGATCTGGTAGCCCTTGGGAAGGTCTGGGTAGAAGTAGTTCTTGCGTGCGAACACGGATCGGCGGTGCACCTCGCAGTCGAGCGCGAGTGCCGCGAGAACAGCCAGCCGGATGGCCTGTTCGTTTACCACCGGCAGCGCCCCCGGCAGCCCCAAACAGACCGGACATACATGGGTGTTGGGTGGTGCGCCGTATTCGACGCGACAGCCGCAGAACATCTTGCTGTGCGTCCTGAGCTGGACGTGTATCTCGAGACCGATGACCGTCTCGTAGTCCCCTAGCGTGCTCAGGGCGGACATCTACGGTTCCTGGTCCAGGGGGTTGGCAGCGGTCGATCGCTCGAGCGCGGACGCCACCTGCAACAGCGTCGGCTCATCGAAATGTCGCGCCAACAACTGGCCGCCCACCGGCAGACCCTCGATCCGACCGATCGGTATCGAGATCGCCGGCAGGCGCGCCAGGTTTGCTGTCACAGTAAACACATCAGACAGATACATCTGAACCGGATCATCAACGCGCTCGCCCAGTCGAAATGCGACCGTAGGTGCCGTCGGTGCGAAGACTGCGTCGATGCCCTGAGCGAAAACGCTCTCGAAGTCCTGAGCGATGAGTCGGCGCACCCGCTGACCGCGCCCGTAGTACTCGTCATAGTAGCCCGCGGAAAGGCTATAAGTCCCCAGCATGATCCTCCGCTTGACCTCAGCGCCAAAACCCGACCCACGTGCCTCGCGGTAAACGCCCATCGTGCTCAACGCACCCGGGACTCGCAGGCCGTAGCGCACCCCGTCGTAGCGGGCAAGGTTGCTGGAGGCTTCGGCATTAGCGACCAGGTAATAGGCAGGGATTGCGTAGATCGTGTGCGGCAGCGAGATCTCGCGCACCTCCGCGCCCATTACCGCCAGTCGCTCGACTGCCGACCGGCACAGGTTGGCAATGCCGTCATCGAGGTCATCCGGGAAGTACTCGCGCGGGATACCGACGGCCAGCCCGTCGACGCCGGCATCTAGCCGTTCGCCGAAGTCGGGGACGGGGACATCGGCCGACGTGGAGTCGAAGCAGTCAACTCCCGCGATAACGCTCAGCATCAGAGCCGCATCCTCGACGGTCCGAGTCAGTGGACCGATCTGGTCGAGGCTCGACGCAAAGGCCACGAGCCCGTAGCGGCTGACCCGTCCGTAGGTGGGCTTGAGGCCGACCACTCCGCAGAACGAAGCCGGCTGCCGAATCGAGCCGCCGGTGTCGGAACCGAGGGCTGCGGGCACCAGCCCGGCCGCTACCGCCGCCGCCGATCCGCCGGAGCTACCGCCAGGCACCCGTGTGCGGTCCCACGGGTTGCGCGTCGGACCGAACCCGCTGTTCTCAGTCGACGAGCCCATCGAGAACTCGTCGAGGTTAGTCTTGCCGAGAATCAGCGCACCCGCGGCCCGGAGCTTGCGCGCTACGACGGCCTCGTACGGCGAGACGTACCCCTCGAGAATCCTCGACCCGCAGGTCGTGGGCAGTTCGCGCGTACAGATGTTGTCCTTGATCGCGACCGGGATACCCGCCAGCGAGCCGAGCTCCTCACCCGCGTCCAGCGCACGGTCCATGGCATCGACCTGTTCAGCCAGCCGCTCGCCGGCCACCGAGATGAACGCGTTGAGCGCCGGATGTTCCGCCTCTGAATCCGCGATCCCCTTGAGCGCGGCCTCCAGAAGATCCGCGGCGCGAACGCGCCGTGACCGCACCCCGTCCCGAAGCTCGCCTATCATGCCGTGAGTCTTCTCATCTCCGCAGCGTTGATGAGCTCCTATTCCTCGCCGCCTTCACCCTCGGCATCCATCGCCGGGAGCCGCGGGAGCACGAAGTAGCCCTCCCGCCAGGCCGGCGCCATGTGCTCCGGCGGCCTCTCCAGGCGATCGCCACTCACACGATCCTCACGCATCGGCGCCGCGTGCTCGAGCGCGGCCACCGGCGCTGCCTCCGTCAGGTCAACGCTGCGGATCGCCTCGAAGTAAGCCAGGATCGCCCGGCAATCGCGGGTGAGCCTCACCAGCTCCTCTTCGCTCAGCCGCAGTCGCGCGAGCTCCGCGATCCTCTCCAGGTCCTTGCGCTCGATCGTCATTATCCCCCACCTACGAGCGTTCGCACCCCGACGGTCCTACTCCAGTTCAAGCTGGGCATACCTGACGATGACCTTCTTCGTCCCCACTGCATCGAAATCGATCAGCGCCTTCAGGTCCCGACCGTGGCCGTCAAGCTCGGTGACCGTGCCGGGGCCGAAACGAGGATGACGGACACGGCAGCCCTCGGCCAGCTCGCCGAGTTGCGGCACATCCTGTGTGTCCGTGTAGTCGTATCGCAATCCGCCTGGCTCACGCCCACGCTCCCCGCGCACGGGCCACTCCTCCCAGTCCAGCGCGCGTCGGCGGCTGAAAAACCTATCGGCATAACGTGGCGTTTCGACGGTCTCCAGCAGCTCCTCCGGCAGCGGGCCCAGGAACGTTGACGGGCTGGAGACCATCCAGTCGCCGCCGCGGCGCCGTCTCTTGGCATAGGTCAGGAAGAGCTTCCTCTGCGTCCTGGTAATGCCCACGTAGAAGAGGCGTCGCTCCTCCTCAAGCTCCTCCATGCTGTCGTACGCACGGGAGAGGGGGAAGAGTCCCTCCTCGAGCCCGGCGATCACGACGACTGGAAATTCGAGCCCTTTGGCGTTGTGGAGCGTCATTAGCGTGACGGCGTCCGCTTCTGGATCGAGGTTATCGACATCGGCGACGAGCGCGATCTTCTGCAAGAACAGATCGACCTCGGTGAGATGACCGAGTTCCTCGAGGTCCTCAGCCTCGAGTGCGGTGCTGGCATCAAACTCCGACGCGGCGGCGACCAACTCCTCGACGTTCTGAGCCCGATCGATCCCCTCGTAGCCTTCCTCGCGCAGGTTCTCAAGCAAGCGCAGCTCGACGATCAACTCGCCGAGCAGCTCGCGCACGCGAACGTGATGGGCGAGGGCGCGATATCGGTCGATCATCTGTGCGAAGCCTTCGAGCGCAGCGGCGCCGGTTCTCGGCATCCCGGCGATCTGGCGAGCCGATCGAGCCGCTTCCAGCGGGGCGAGCCCGGCCTCCCGGGCCGCCGTAAGCAGGGCCGTGAGTGTGGTATCACCGATGCCGCGCCGCGGGTAGTTGACGATCCTCATGAACGACGCTGCATCCTTCGGATTGGATATGAGCCTCAGGTAAGCGATGACATCTTTAATCTCACGCCGCTCGTAGAATCGGACGCCACCAATGATCCGATATGGCAAGTCTGCGTCGCGGAATGCGTCTTCCAGCGCCCGACTCTGGGCGTTGGTCCGGTAGAGGACAACGAAGCTGCGGTGAGTCTCTGCCGAGCCAGCGAGCTGACGCATGATCTCGGCTGCAATCCACTCCGCCTCGTCCATCTCGTCCGCAGTGCACACGAGTGTGATCGGCGGGCCAACATGGTTCTCCGTGTAGAGGACCTTGCCCTTGCGGTTCTTGTTCTCCGCGATGACCCTATTCGCCGCCCTAAGGATCAGCTGAGTTGAACGATAGTTGCGCTCCAAGCGGATCGTGCAGGCACCGGCGAAGTCCCGCTCGAACTCCAGGATGTTCCGGATGTCAGCACCCCGCCACCCGTAGATCGACTGGTCGTCGTCGCCGACGACACAGAGGTTGCGGTGCTCTCTGGCAAGCAGCTCCAAGAATCGATACTGGGCATGGTTGGTGTCCTGATACTCGTCGACGAGGATGAACTGGAAGCGGTTGCGGTAGCGCTCCAGCACTTCGGCGTACAACTCGAACAGCTCCACTGGTTTCACGAGCAGGTCATCGAAATCGAGCCCGTTCCCCTCGAGCAGTCGCTTCTGATACGCCGGATAGACCTCCGCCACAACGCCCGTAAACGGGTCGGAGGCCATCCCGGCATACTCCTGCGCGGATACGAGCTGGTTTTTCGCCGCCGAGATCGCGCCACGCACGGCCTGCGGCTTCCAGCGTTTCGCGACCCCGAGGTCATCCATGACGCGCTTGATCTCGCGCACACTGTCGTCCTCATCGAGGATCGTGAAATCGGGGCCGAAGCCCAGACGGCTGCCGTGACGCCGCAGGATCCTGGCTCCGATCGCATGGAAGGTCCCGATCCACATGCCTCCCGGCTCAGCGCCGAGGAGCTTGTAGATCCGGTTCCGCATCTCCTCCGCCGCCTTGTTTGTGAAGGTGACCGCCATGATGAAGTGAGGATCGACTCCGTGATGGTCGATGAGATGCGCGATGCGGCAGGTCAAAACCCGCGTCTTCCCAGAACCTGCGCCAGCGAGCACAAGCAGGGGGCCCGCGAAGTGTTCGACGGCCTCGCGCTGATCCGGGTTCAGCGATTCGATATAGCCTGTGGGTCTGAGGTCACCGGATGGCACGCTTCAAGCCACCCGCTGCGGGGGCATCACGGGCAGGGCCACGATGAACTCGGCACCCACCCGCGGTCGGCCAAGCTGAATCGAGCCGCCATGGGTGTCCTCGACGATACGGCGCGCCAGTGCCAGGCCGACCCCCCAACCGCCCGGCTTCCGGGATACCCCAGGTTCGAAGATCTTCTTGCGCAAGTCCGGTGGCACGCCTGGGCCGTCATCGAGGAAGCGTATCCTCACGGAGCGGCCCGGCTCCGCCAGCTCGGCGCTGATCTGAATTCGCCCACCACGACCCGCCAGTACATCCACAGCGTTCTTGATGACGTTCTCGAACGCCCACTCGAGCAGTACTGGGTTGCCGGCAACAGCCGGCAACTCAGGTGCGATCTGCACGTCCAGTCGGATCGATCGCTCCATGCGCGGCAACCGCAGTGAAAAGTAGTCGGCAAGTCTCCTCAAGACATCACCAACATCCACGGTCTGCATACGCGGGCGGCGACCGATCAGCTCGAAGCGCTGCGCCACCTTGTTGAGCCGTTCCACATCGGCTTCGATCTCGCAGGCCACTTTCTCGTCATCGGCGACATCGGAGCGCTCCCTATACGGCATCCTCAGGATCTCGACCCAGCCGGCCAACGAGCTGAGCGGTGTCGAGAGCTGGTGGGCGGACTCGCGGGCCATCGTCGCCCACACGCGCTCCTGCTCGGCGCGCACCGTGGAACGGAAGATCCAGACCGCGGCGAGCACGATGACGATCAGTGTCGCGGCCTGGATGAATGGCACCCAGCGCAACCGCTCCACGACCGCGGGCGCCCCGAAGTGGATCTCGCCGATCCCCTCCTCCGTTATGGGCGCGTTGCGGCGATCGAGCAGCTCCGCGTAGGCGAGCACCCGCCGCCGGTCCTCGGGATCGTTGAGATCAGCCGAAAACGGCAGATTCTCTGCCGCGTACGGCTGGCCGTCCGGGTCAACGAGCACCACCGGAATCCCCAGCTGCTTGACCTCGATCAACATATCGAAGAGAACCGCGACGCTGGTCTCCTGAGCAGGATCGGTGAGGCTCTGGAACACCTGGGCGTAGATCCGGGAGAGCGCTGCCGCATCCGCGTTTGCAGCGCTCACCAACTGGTGCGTGTAGTACAGGTACCAGACGAGGACAGCCCCGAAAAGCAGGGAGAGGCCTGTGGCCCAAGAGCGAGCTTTCACACCGGCTCGATTCGCGTGCAGCCCATACAGGGGTGAAGCGCTTCAGGAAGCTCGACGCTGCCGTCCGCGCGTTGTCCATTCTCCAGCAGAGCGATAATGGTTCGCGGCAATGCCAGCCCGGATCCGTTCAGGGTATGCACGAACTCGGGCTTCGCACCGCGCTTACGGCGAAAGCGTATATTGGCGCGTCGCGCCTGATAGTCGGTGCAGTTCGAGCACGACGACACTTCCAGCCAGCGCTCGACACCGGGCGACCACACTTCGAGATCATAGGTCATTGCACTGGACTGTGCTATGTCACCGGCGGCGAGCAAGACCACTCGGTACGGGAGGCCGAGACGCTGCAGAATCTTCTCCGCCTGTGCGGTCAGCTCCTCGAGCGCGGCCTCCGAGTCCTCCGGCCTCTCGAGCCGGACCAACTCCACCTTGTCGAACTGGTGGATACGGATCAATCCGCGCGTATCGCGACCAGCGGCACCTGCTTCACGCCGAAAGCAGGCGGTGTACGACGCATAGTGACGGGGCAAGTCGTCTGGGCCGAAGACCTCACCGCCATGCAGATTGGTCAGAGGAACCTCGGCGGTGGGTATCAACCAAAGATCATCGCTCTCCACGTGGTAGGCGTCGCTGGCCAGCTTCGGCAGCTGGCCCGTCCCCAGCATCGTCTCGCTTCGCACCAGGTAGGGCGGCATCACCTCCAGGTAGCCATGCTCCTGCAGGTGCACATCGAGCATGAAGTTGATGAGCGTGCGTGCCAAACGCGCGCCCGCGCCGACGTAGACCGGGAAGCCGGAACCTGCCACCTTCGCGCCGCGCTCCAAGTCGACGATCCCCAGGGCCGCCCCCAGATCCCAGTGCGGCTTCCGCCAGTCGGCCGGCTCGAGCGGCTCGCCCCACGACCGGACGTGCAGGCTGGCAGACTCATCTCCGGAGGGTACCGGGGGGAGAGGCGTGTTGGGGATCTCGAGCAGCAGCTGCTCGATTCGCGCCTCGCTCGCGCTCAGCCGGGCATCGTACTCAGCGATACGGGCCGAGACCTCCTTCATCTCCTGGATCAGCCCCGCTGTGTCGTCGCCCACCTTCTTGCGCTCAGCGATCTCCTTCGAGGCCTCGTTACGACGGGCCTTGAGCCGCTCGACACTTTGGATCAGGCGACGTCGTTCCTCGTCCAGGCTCAGCACCTCAGCGACGGAGGGCGCCACCGTTGGATCGGCGCGCTTGGCCAGCTGTTCTCTGACAGCGTCGCTCTCGAATCGGATCCGCTTCAGATCGAGCATGCCACCGGCCCCGCCCGCTCTACTGCTCCTCTTCCGGCGTGACGTTCGTGTCGTCGCAGTTCGGGTTCCAGAGGTAGCGGAAATGCACATACCTCGGATCCCCGCCAATCGAGTCGATGACCAGCTTCGCGTAGATGCGGCACGGCAGAGCGAGACTGGGGTCGGGACGGCTGCGGATTCCGTACGCGCGCCCCACCGTCAGCGGCACGGGATCCTCGGCCTCATAGGACTCGCGATCGCTTGGAAGCCGGCGCACCGCATCGAAGTCCAGATCGAGGGCGAGGATTCCCGTTGTGGGCTCGAGCGACTCGAAGAAGCCCCGCGGCAGCCAGACCGGGTCGCCGTCCAGCACCGCGAATATCACATCCCAGCCGTCGCTCTGGTCCACGCGCGCCGTCCGGGGAACACCGCGGCCACGGCCCGACACGACATCGAACGCGCTGGGGCGCTCGATGGGCCCGGCCAGCAGATCATACACCGTGGCCTCAAACGGCTCGCTCGGCCGCGGGTAGGTCAGATCGAGGTCACTACCGCAGCCAGACAGCACCGCGAGCGTGAACAGCAACAGGGCCTTGCTGTGACCCGAGCGGAAGCGCGGATTCGCCATGGTAGACGGCGCAACCTTATCTGCCCCGGGCGCCACTGTCAAGCTGCGAAAGCCTTGAGTACGCTTGACTTTGTGGGCTCGGTCAGGTAGCTTGGCCCCACTGCTGCTACCAACCACCCTGTGTGAGCCGATGCCAACACTCAAGGATCTTCTCAGCCGGCTGTCCAACCGCTCAGAGGTCGAAGCGGTCTTCGTCGTGGGCCAGGATGGGCTGTTGATCGACCAGGTCGGGCCCGAGGGCAGTGACGCTGAGGCTGTCGCCGCCATGGCCCCGAGTCTGCTGCACAGTGCACGTGAACTCGGTGCTGCAGCCCGTCACGACGGACTGACCACGGCCGTGGTCGAGTACGCGGACGGTGTCGCCATTGTGACCGACGTCCCGCCGGAGATGATCCTCGTGACTTTCGTCAGGTCAGGCGTACCGTTCGGCGCCCTGCTGTACGAGCTACGGCACAACCGCGAGCAGATCGCCAAGCTTATCTGAGAAGCGCTGGCCGGCGCGAGAGGACGACGGGCTCTGGCGTGAGCGAGAACGATTTCGAGCGCTGGATCGTGCTGCTGGCCGGAGGCATCGGCTCGAGGTTCTGGCCGGCGAGCACACCTCAGCGTCCGAAGCAGTTCCTGCCGCTGGGCTCCGAGCGGCCTCTCATCGTCGAGACGTTGGAGCGCGCCCGAGCGCTGGCGCCGCTTTCGAACTTGCTTGTCGTCGCCGGTGAGCATCTGCAGCCGCTCATCCGCAGCCAGCTTGCCGACCTCCCGTTCGAGCAGCTCCTAATCGAGCCGCAGGCCAAAGGTACCGCGCCGGCACTCGCCTGGGCCGCCCAGGAGATCCTCGCTCGAGCCGCTCGGCCGGAGCGCGCCGTCATGGTGTCACTGCACACGGACCATGTGATTCGTCCGCTCGACCGCTTCAGATCCACGCTGGAGCGTGCCGTGCAAGCTGCCGGCGTTACCGACCGGCTCCTCACAGTCGGCGTGCGCCCGACCCGACCGGAAACGGGCTATGGCTACATCGAGGTCGGCGACCCACTCACACCTGGAACCTTTCAGGTCCGACGGTTCGTCGAGAAGCCGGACCGCGCGACTGCGGAAAGCTACTTAGCGCGGGGCGGCTTCTTGTGGAATTCGGGGATGTTCGTCTGGCGACCGCAGATTCTACTCGCGGAACTCGGAGCGCACACACCGGAGATCGCGGAGCACCTCGCTAGGCTGAGCGACGGGGACATCGGTGGTTTCTTCGCTGCGGTCTCTACTCTAACCATCGACTATGGCCTCATGGAGCGAAGTCCGAGCATCGCGGTTGTGGAAGCGGAGTTCGACTGGGACGATGTGGGGGCCTGGGCGGCACTGATGCGAGTCCGCGCGCGCGATCACGAGGGTAACCTGCTCGTAGGGGACGCGCATGCCGTCGACTGTCGAGACACGCTGGTATGGGCAGAGGACGGCACGGTCGTGGTGTTCGGTCTCTCGGATGTCGTGGTGGTGCGGGCCTCGGGCATCACTTTCGTGGTTCCCCAGGACCGCGTCGAGGAGCTGAAGGAGCTACTCGCGGCGCTGCCTCCAGAGCTAAGAGAAGGGGTCGACTGAGACGTGGCAAGACCG
>Ga0209635_10001518_pt1 | contig 17262 bp, 14 predicted proteins | sample DeeMarSWOR230_32_FD_187463 | JGI IMG/M metagenome (GOLD analysis project Ga0209635, IMG submission 187463) | Marine sediment microbial communities from White Oak River estuary, North Carolina - WOR-2-30_32 (SPAdes) (version 2) | ecosystem: Environmental > Aquatic > Marine > Intertidal zone >... | reverse complement strand
AAGCCACACCGGAAACCTTCCATACCCCAGAACTCTGGTAGCTGATGTCCCGTTATTTTGCAGAACTTCAGGTATTTTGTGTTGGTTACTTCATACTTATCCATATAAAAGGGGTCAATGTATACTTTATGAACGGGATTGTGATCTCCATCTAAATCCGAGCCCATAAGGAACTCACCGCCGGGAATTAATGCGAGTTCCTCCGTAATATTAGTCATTGTCATTTTCTCCTTTGAGTCACCCATAAAATTGACCTTAGCAAAGCTTTCTTTCTTTTACAATCTTTAAATAACTAACGCCGATAATTCAGATTTGAAATGAAAAAAACTGTGATACGCGCGCGGAAGCATTTATTGGCAAAGCTTCGCTAATAAAAATGTTGTTAAGATAACGATACATACCAAAAGCAAAAGGTTCTGATAATAAATTATGAACGTTCATTGCAAACGCCGTTTTTTGTTACGTGTAACATTTCAGGTATACAGTAAGCCATATTTTGCGCGCGGCAGCGGGTTAACAGAGGCAGTATCTACAGGTAGGCTTCAGTGACGTATCTGCGCATCATTCTGTGGCTGTTAAAGTAATATGCAATCTTTCCTATAGAATTCTCCATCATCGTTATCCACTCGTCTCTTTTCTGATAGAACATTGGGATAATTATATATTCTAACTTATTGTACAAATCATCTAACTCTCTAGTTTTTGCCTCCTCGGTTGAGAGCTGCTCATCTGGATGCGGCCCTATAGCCCAGCCTGTAACACCCTCAACCCAGCCTTCGACCCACCAGCCGTCTAAGACGCTGAAATTAATCACACCATTATGTGCTGCCTTCATTCCACTTGTGCCTGATGCTTCTAATGGTCGTAAAGGAGTGTTTAGCCAAACATCAACTCCTGAAACCAATTTAGCCGCGAGCCCCATGTCATAGCCTTCTAAATAAACTATCTTGATCTCATCCTTCAACTTCTCAATGTAATCAAAGATCTCTTGAATTAGCCTTTTTCCCGACTCGTCCTTGGGATGGGCTTTTCCGGCAAAAACGATTTGTATCTTTCCCTTCCTATTGATTTTTTTTAGTTTTTCTAGGTCTGAAAACAATAGTTGCGCCCTTTTATATCCTGTAGCTCTTCGGGCGAATCCCAAAGTTAGCGTGTCGTAATCCATTCCGATATTTGTCACCTTGTTAACGTAATCAATCAGCACCCTTTTTGCTTCCATGTGAGCCTGCCAGATCTCTTCATCTGAAATTCCGCCTACTCTCACCAATAACTCCGGCTCATTTGCCCATCCAGGCAGATATTTGTCGTATAACGTCTTGAAACTCTCGCAAGTCCAAGTGTAAGAATGGATGCCATTGGTTATCGACTGAATCTCATAGCCAGGGAAAAGTTTCCTAGAAACATCCTTGTGTCTTTTGGCTACACCGTTTATAAATTTACTCAAGTTTAGGGCAAGACGAGTCATGTTCAACCTATCGTGCCCGCCAAATTTCTTTAGGACTTCCAATGGAACGATTTCTCCCATCATTTCCTGAACAAGGTCGTAGGAGAATTTGTCATGTCCTGCTTCCACAGGCGTATGCGTGGTAAATATGCACAGCTCTCTGACTCTATCAATGTCCATTCTATATCTTTGCAGTAACTCCAATGTGAGAAGACTGGAATGCCCCTCGTTCATATGATATTTTCTAATGCCAAAGCCCAACGCTTCGAGTATTCTTGCACCGCCGATTCCTAAAACGATTTCCTGTTTTAACCTGTATCTTTCGTCTCCTCCATATAAGAAAAAAGTAATCTCTCTATCCTCTGGATAATTCCCTTCCAGATCGGTATCAAGAAAAATGATGGGAACTACCCCTCCTGTTAGACTTTGCACATTATAGAGCCATGCTTTAATTCTCACTACTCTTTTTTGAATTTGAACGTAAACCTCTGTGGGTAGCAATTCCATAGTTTCTGATGGTTCCCACTCAACCGGATGCTCTATCTGTTTTCCTTTCTTGGTGATCTCCTGTCGGAAATATCCCCTTTTACTCAACAGTGTGACCGCGACAAACGGGAGTTTTAAGTCCGCGCTCGATTTTATCGTGTCACCGGCTAAAACTCCTAAACCTCCACTGTATGTGGGAATTTCATTCATCAATCCGATTTCCACAGAAAAATACGCAATTTTTTGTACTTTCCTCTGTAAATGCTTCATTAATTTTTTCTCTTCCATGGTAGCATCTTGCCCTCTACGACAATTCACCTAACGTTCACTAGGACCCTTTTATGGTTTAGGTGTTATGAACTCTAGTTCAGTATTAAATATCCGTATTCCCTTCACGTTTGCGCGCGCATAATTTTGACGCCAACAATCTTGGCATACGTGGCACCATTCACCTTTGAAATCTTCAAGCTAGCCCGTATGTGGCGACGTTTCTGGAGCCGCAGTTTTCGCAGAACACTGAGTTGTTGCGGTTGACGCCCGCTTTTCCAGCCAACGCTTCACCCGTGGGCGCTCATCCATGAACCTTTCGAACCTGTTTCCTCTCATATTCCTTCACTGATTGTATCATGGTGTCCATTATCTTGTTGAAAAGTTGTTTAGAAGTTCTGTTCTCATAGGTTACTTCGATTATTTGTGCGTCATCTCTGTTCCTGATCGAGTTGATAATGGGATCATGCGCCCTGAAATGAATCGTTCCTAATAGAGGCTTGCCGCTGTTCATGGCTCCAACAACTGCTTCTCTGAAAGCTTGCGAAAACAACTCCATTGGTCCTATTTCATCTATTATGATAATTTGAGCATTCTTAGCTGCGTCTCGAATTGAACCAGCACCTACAACATTGAGGTCGTCTAAATTAACTCTGTACTTGCTTACCTTAGGTCCTACTGGTTGATTAACATGGGCAAGCCATCCTCTTCGTTCAGAGTAGAAGTCGATGATCTCGAAACCTATGCGCACTCCTTTTTCGCGAACTTCACGGCTCAACATGCCGCCAATCATGTAGCCTTTCATCTTTAACTCTTCGACTGTATGAAGAAGGACCGAAGTTTTGCCAATGCCTGGACGCCCTGTAACGAACAAGAGATGCTTCAATTAATCACACTTCCCTCTTATTCATAATTATTTAAGAGAGTGGGTAATAACGAATCTTGTGTTAAGCGAGCTTCTGGGGTGTATGGTTGAGCTTTGATTTTCCAACTGAAGTGGTAGAGGAAGGAAAAGTAAGCGTTGTTGTACCCGAGCTTGAGGCTTTTGTTAAAGAACCGTGGGAGTATGCTCCTTCTAAAGCACCAGTATTCTACAATCCTCTAATGGAGTTTAACAGAGACGTAGCTGTTCTCGCAGTGCAAACCTATCAAAAAATGACCAAGCGAGAGATTTCCGTTTGTGAACCATTGGCGGGTTGCGGAATTCGAAGCATACGATTTGCAAAAGAGGTTGAAGGTATTAAGAAAATCATTGTAAACGATATTAATCCAGAAGCAGCCAAACTCGCCCAATTCAACGTTGACCTTAACAAGTTAGCTAAGCGTGTTACGGTTGTCAACAAGGACGCAAATCTTCTTTTGGCTTATTATGCTGCTCCTCGCCGAAGATTCGACTCCATTGATGTTGACCCTTTCGGCTCTCCAGTTCGGTACGTAGATTCTGCTGTAAGGGCCATACGCAATAATGGTTTGTTAGCTTTAACTGCCACGGACTTGGCTCCTCTCTCTGGAGTTCATCCAAAAGCTTGCATTCGAAAGTATGGCGGCAAATCCCTGCGAACAGAGTATTGTCATGAACTCGCCGTTAGGCTTTTGGCTGGCTGTTTAGCAATGATAGCAGCCAAACATGAAATTGGAGTTCAAATTGTGTTTAGTCACAGTGCATACAATTACGCTCGAGTTTACGCTACTACCAGCTACGGTGCAAAAAAGGCTGACAACAGCATTCAAACGATGGGCTGTATTCTTCATTGCTTCAACTGTTTCCATAGAGAAACATCGAAAGGACTGATTTTGACTAAGCCCAAATGCTCAGAATGTGGTTCAAAGCTGAGTGTAGCGGGTCCTCTATGGCTTGGTGAATTATGGAATGAAGAGTTCTGCTTTTCAATGCAAAAGCTTGCAGAAGAAAAGGGAGAAGAACTGAAAAATCAAAAGAGGATTCTGAAATTGTTATCTTTAATCAAAGACGAGATAGATGCATCAGCCACCTACTACGTGGTTGATAAGATTTGTGACAAATTAGATTTGTCAGTTCCAGCCCTAGCAGAGACTATAGAAACTCTGAGAAAAGCTGGGTTCCACGTAACCCGGACAAATTTCAACAGCAAAGCATTTAGAACAAATGCTCCAGGGAAAGTTGTAAAAGAGGTGGTCACCAAACTATCTCGCTCCTATAAGCAAAACTGAGGTAAGGCAAATAAATCCGTATGACTTTAAGACAGATGGTAGAGGCGATCCATGTCCACTAAAAATATCTTAGACAAAACAATCCGAGTCTGTTTACTATTCATTGTTGTCACTTCTGTTGTTGTTAGTCTTCCTGCCGCGACTGGAGAACCTTCACCTGATTCTTACAATTACAAGTTCATAGTAAATGAAGATGGTTTTACACAGGTAAGCGTAACTTTCCAGAGCACAAGGAATATGGGCTCATCTTGGGTCTTTGTGCCAAAGCGGGAATTTACACCTTGGACTAATATCACGACATCTGGAGAAATCATGGGGTATCGTTTCGCCAATACAAAAGACAAAGTTGGCGAGGACTATTATTTCTACGAAGTTTTCGAGTTTTCTTTCGTTTCGGAAAGTTCTTTTGAGATGATGATTCAGTTCAAAATGTCAGAGGCAGCTTTGATAATTGAGCCTCGAGGGATCTTTTTCTCCCCTCAGATAGGTTTTCACTCAGATAGCATAGGCGAGTCTGAGGCTGAGGTGTTCTTTCCAAGCAGCTACACGGTAAACGAGGAGCTTGTCGCCTCATCTTCTGGAGTGAGCACCTATACCATTGTTAATTCAAGCAGTGTCCTATTTCACCTTAAAAATAACGTTGAAAGGCTGCAAGTTGAGTTTGAAACCGCAACTACCGAACCAACGTGGAAGCAACTCAACCAGAGTGTTTTTCGCTTCAAAGCCGTGAAAAGATACGAGAATTATGCCTCTGAGATTTTATCTCTCTTCAACACAGTCTACTATGACTTCACAGATTTGTTTAACGTGACTTTAGAAGATATAGATGTACAGTTTTTTATTCCGGAATTTGAAACTCTCCTCGCTGTTGGCGGATTTATCCCTTTCACTGGAGGGACACTCGGAGAGATAAACATAAACATTTTCTTTATAAGGGCTGTGAATGGAACGATTCAAACCATCGCGTTGCACGAGCTTATTCATCACTTTTTGTGGAAAGCAGGGTTATCCCCTGGTTCTTTCCTCTGGTTTCACGAGGGCACTGCGCAATTTGTAAGCATTGAAACTGTGGATGACCTAGGTTACGCGGGAGCAGTCATTGAGAGGGACGGACTGGAGCAGAGTGCATCACAACTTATCGCGCAGACTGGAGAGAACTTCGGTTTTCTTCAAGAATGGACTCCAAATAATCAGCCCGCGGACGTTACAGCACACTACGTGGCTTCTTATTATGTTGTAAGTAGGCTAGCTGAAGAGTATGGCGGACTCGATTTTTACAAGCGCTTTTTCGAAAAAATACAGTCAGTAAAAATCGAAACCAATGATGAACTTGCTTTCCATCTGAGTTTGGCAGCAAATGCTTCAGTTGATTTGAAACTCAAACTGTGGGGATTTGACATTCGCCTCTTATACAATGGATCAGCGATTTCTCCGGAAAGAATTTACGAGGCAGAAAAAGCTATAGACGGATTAAGCCCAATATTCCAACCCTACAAGTTAATAGCGGAATCTCTTTACCAGCAAGCTTTGCGCCGTCTTGAACGTGGAGACGTTAATGGAGCAAACCAGCTACTTGACGCTGCGATTTCTTTGGCGAATCTGGCTCCATTAATAACATTGTTGACTATAGCTGCCATTTTAGCAGTCATTGTTTACGTTCTCCACAAGCATAAGTCAGAACCAACCGTTGAACCGCCACAACATCCCGCTCTCGAGGAAACAACCGCATATTCATTTTCCTTCGCCCCCTGAAAATGTGTCTTTAGCCAAAAACTTAAGAGAACGATTCAATCCGCATAACTACACAACACAACATGCGGCCGTGGTCTAGCCTGGTCAAGGACTTCGGCCTCCCATAGACGTGTCATGAAGAAAGCCGGCGACCCGGGTTCAAATCCCGGCGGCCGCATCACAATCGTTTGCGATGTGAGTGTTTGAGGAATTTTTCTACGGCAATCTTGAACCAAGGTGTGTACATGTCTGTTTCCATCGTTATCTTTTCTTTCAGCTCTAGTAGATTCGTATAATCGAAGTCGGAGACTTCTTCCGGGTTCGGGTTGACTTTGCCTTCGTATTCTCCTACTAGTAAGGTGCAATATTCGTTTTCTGCATGGTTGTTAAAGGGTGCAAAGTATGTGAAAGCAAGCAGTTTATCCACAGTTGTTGTTATGTCTAATTCTTGTCTTAGGGCTCTTTTAGCCGCGCTTTCGTAGGTTTCGTTTGGATAAACGTGGGTGGCAACTGTACAGTCCCAGTATCCAGGCCACAACTGCTTTCTTTGACTTCTCTGCTGAATTAGCAACATTCTTCTTCTGTCGAACAAGAAAACAACTAATGCTCGATGCATCTTTCCTTTTCCAATATGGCATTTTTCTCTTGTTTCTTGTCCAATTTCATTGTCGTTTTCATCTACGAGTATTAAGATCTCTTCCATAGCTACCCTTTCCAACATCATTTCAAACTTAGCGGAGAATTAAATCTCTTATTTAGTTACTGACATATTAAATTTGATTCAAATGAAGGCCACTGCCATAGCGCATCCTATACAAGGGTTGATAAAATATCATGGATTGAAAAGGCCCCAGCAAAGAATCCCATATCACGACAGCATATCTGTCTGCATTCAAGACTTAACGACTACGACCACAGTTGAAGCATCGGATTATCTAGAGGAAAACACAATCATAATTAATGGAAAGAAGCAAAGTGGAAAAGACAAAGAAAGAGCGGAAATGGTTCTCAGTAGGCTAAAAAGCCTAGCGAAATTTTCCGGCAACTTCCAAGTGGTTTCTGAGAATAGCATGAAAGTAGGCAAGGGTTTAGGATTCTCAGCCTCTGGTTTTGCTGCTTTAGGTGTGGCAGCCTGTAAAGCATTAAATCTTAACCTTGACATGCTTTCACTCTCAGAAACTGTACGACTAGGTGCAGGTTCCGCAACGAGAAGCCTTGCTGGACGCTTTGCCATATGGTACGCTGACAGGAATGGAAGATCTTATGCTGAGCAATTGAATGCGTCGCACTTCAATGATTTTTCTATGGTGATTGTGCCAGTGGGTTCTGATGTGAAAACTGATGAAGCCCACGCTGAAGTGCTAACTTCTCCTCTTTTCAAAGCAAGATTAAGATATGTCGGTGACGCGTTGAGAGCAATGAAAGAAGCTATAAGAATTGGAGATGTCGCCACTGTAGGGTGGCTTGCCGAAGAAGACACGTTGAGTTTGCATGCGATTACGACGACTGGAAAATCACATATGGTGCTTTGGGAACCCGACACTCTGCGTGTTGTGAAAGAGGTCATTCTAATGAGAGAAGAGGGAATACCGGCATGGTACTCAATTGATACAGGGCCTTCGGTTTTCATCAATACGTCTACAGAAAATGCGGAGGTTCTTGTTAGTAGACTTCGTGATAAAGGATTCGTGAAAGTTTTCATTAGTGGAGTAGGTGAAAAGCCATTTTTGACCAGTAAGCATCTTTTTTGACAAGTTTAATCTCAATGCCAGTTAGTTTCTATACAGCATCTCGGGTTGCTATAATATTCTTTGCTCACAGTTACGAGACCAAGGTCTTGAGTCAGAATGGCGCGGCTGTTTTCTTCAGTCCAGCTTGATACAGTTAATAAAATTTTCATATCGATGATTAGCATGGTGCATGGACAGCTTAGAAGTCTAACTGAGCCAAAATCTGCTGGATTTTCCTTTTTCAACACTTCCTCTGTCACCGCGAGGTTGAGTGTTACTCTGCGTTGTTTAGCGTTTTCTAGTGTGGTTTTTAGGCTTTGTATTATCGACAGATGTGATATAAGTAGAGTGATCTCCTTTCCAGCTGACTCTATTAGCTCTTTCATTTTTCTGATTATGTTTCTTTGTCCTCTTATGATGTAGGCTAGTTCTATTTCATCCGGCTTCTCTGCGCTTTCATAAATGAGTGAAAGAATATTGATTAGGGTGTCGGCCTTTTCCATTTTTTCGTTTAGGGTCTCCATTAATTGATTTTTCAAGTTGACTATCGCTTCCTTTGGGTGTACCGCACTGTATATTTTTGGGACGCCTTTCTGAACAATTATCATCCCCCTTTTGAGAAGTCTATCTAGTCCATAGTAGATTTTTGAGTCGGGAATGCCTGTCTCTTTGCATAATGTGCTAGCAGGAATGTTTGGGCGGACCAACAACGCAACGTATGTGGCTGCTTCGTAAGTTGAGAGTCCTAGCTCTTTTAGCTGAGGCAGAACTTTCTCTTTTGCATGTGTTTCTGGAATTTTAACCATATCTTTCGCCATCTGTTTACTGATAAGAAGTTGTCAGAAAATCCTTAAATAATTTTCTACTACCAATTAGTAGTAGCCAAACTGAAGTGGGGGGGTCTAAGTGAAAGAAGAAAAGATTAAGGAAAAAGTAAAACAAGCCTACAGCCAACGAGTCGAAAGAATCGAAAAAACTAGAAGTACAGCCTCTTCTTGTTGCTCTCCAAGCGCTTCACAGTGTTGTCCTCCTTCGGCGCAGATGCTAAACAAACTCGGGTACTCTGCGGAAGAAATTAATAGCCTGCCCGAAACAGTGATGGAGCTTTCCGCAGGTTGTGGCAACCCGACTGGTTTGGCTGAACTGAAGACCGGTGAAACGGTGTTAGATTTGGGTTCTGGAGGCGGCATCGATGTCTTTTTGGCTGCTCGTAAAGTTGGGGAAAGCGGGCGAGTAATTGGAGTAGACTTCTCTGAAAAGAGTATTGCTGTTGCCGAGAGAAACGCCGAGAAAATGAAGGCCAAAAATGTGGAGTTTAGGCTTAGCGATTTGGAAAACTTGCCCGTCGAAAACGAGTCTGTTGACAAGGTCATTAGCAACTGTGTTATAAATCTGGCTCCAGACAAGGAGAAAGTGTTCAAAGAAGCGTATAGAGTTATGAAATCAGGCGGGCGCATGATTGTCTCTGACATGGTAACTGACAAGAAACTTCCTCAATCTATAAGAAACAACCCAGTTCTTTGGAGCAGTTGCATAGGCGGAGCACTGCCTGAACAAGAATACCTAGAAGCTATTGAAAAGGCTGGGTTCCAAGACGTGAAGATTGCTGAAAAAGGAATGTCCATTGAAGGAGAGTGCCATGGTTGCGAAGGAGAGTTTCAAGGAGTCAAAGTGTATCACGTAATTGTCAAAGCTCATAAACCCTGATCTAACCTCTCTTTTTATCTTTGCTGTAAAGCCCGTGTAATGCTCATTCGTGAGGCTTTGAGAGCTGGATAGAAGGCTCCTGCCAAAGAAGCAATAATCGCTAAGACTAAGGCCTGCGCGATCGCAAACCATGGAATTATATAAGGCAGCCAGAAACCAACAGCAGTGGTTGTGCCGGTAGCGCTTTTGAGCAATAGGAGACCGCAAGGTAGGCCTACTAGAAATCCTATGGTGCCCATGAAGCAAGCCTCAGTTAGAAACATGCCCAGAATTTGGCGTCGGCTCATTCCCTGCGACCTTAATAGGCCTATTTCTCTTCTCCGCTCCGTTACGTTCATAATCATGATTATTGCTATTCCAATGGCTGAGATGAATATGACCAAGTAGAGCATGAGGTTAAATATGGAAAAGATTTTGTCTACCTGTGTTCTGACTATGGCGAGTAAATCTTGTAATGTAGTTGACTGATTGGCAAAGCCATATTGGGGATACTCTGCATCAATTAACTCAACGACTTCAGAAGCTTGTTGTTTGTATTCTTCTTTCAAGTCAACAAAAAATATCCAAGCGCCACCAGTTCCATAAAAGTATGCACTTTCACTTTTGAAAGAAACTATTATCGATTCTGACATGGGAAGGAAGCCAATCGAAATAAACTGCAAAGCGGCTCCTGTGAAGATACCCTCAACCGTGAAATTCTTCGGTCCATACATAGTTACGACCGTAAGGTTGCTGCCAACTGAGACGTCTAGTTTATGTGCTAGGCCATCTGGAAGAATGAGAGTTTCATTATTAGATGAAAGTTTAGAGAAAACATCTTCTGGTTCAGGGGAATCAACAAATTCGTACTCCATGATGTCATAGAAAGTTTCGGGCTCGATAACAATCACACCAACCCTTGATTGGTTTTCACCATTGAAGGCTCTTGTTCCCATCCAGTAGCCACTCATCGGAGTCACTGATTGAATTCTTTCTGGTTCTAAATTTGTCAAATTGTCTATGAAACTGAGAGGCAGAGGACGAGTTTGATTTGACAATAACATGATATCTGCTGCTAGAACTTCTTTGACGCTGCCTTCTATCGCATCTGTAGTTCCAGCCTGTATGCCTCCCATCATGATTGTGAATGCAAGGCTTATGCCTATCATGCCGAAGCTTACGGCATTTCTCAGTAGCTTCTTTGTTACACTTTTCGACAGAAGCAAGCCGATACTGCTCGTTAAGAGCATGACCGGGTTCAATAGAACCTTCGATGCCTTCTTTACCGAAATGGCTGCAAAAATTACAAGTCCTACCGGTATAAGGAACATATCCACGAAAGGTAGCGAAAATGGAAAAATACCCAAGGTCAAAGCAACTCCAAAAAAGAAAAGGGCTAAACCAGAAACCAACAAGATGGAATCTGGAATTTTTCTTTTGACTCGCATTTCTGGTCTCAAAGCTTGAAGTATGTTCAATCTGGAAGCAGAGACTGCTGGATAGGCGGCTCCGCCAACGACTGCTAGCAATCCTCCTATAAGCCCAATGATCACCGAGTCTTGAGTTAGAGTAAGACTAGTGATTTTGAAGCCTGAAAGGGCTCCAAAGATTTGTTCTAGCATAAAAGCAAACAATTTAGACAATGCTAAACCAGCAAATATCCCGATAACCGTTCCAACAACTCCGAGAAGAAGACTTTCTTCAATAAAAACGAGGAAAATATGTCTTCGTGACGTGCCTACAGCTCTCAACACACCTATCTCATAGGTTCTTTCTTTGACTGCCATAAACATCGTGTTAAAAACCAGAAAGCTGCAAACCAGTAAGGCAACCGCATTAACAATGTTTAGTCCGATTTGAAAGCCAGCTAGTTGGCTTTGAATACTGTTTATGGCCTCAATTTTCGGTGCTAGGACTTCAAATTCCAATCCTAGCTTTTCTTGCAATAAATCTCTGGTTTCTATCACTTTCGCTGGATTTTTAGTCTTCACCAATATTGAGCTGATTTTTCCTTCTAGCCCAGTCAGTTCCTGAACTTTCTCGAAGTCCATGAAAACGTCAATGGAAGTTGCAGGCGGATTAGGGTAATATACGCCGATTGCCTTCAGCGTGTAATTTCGCGTCTCAGATTCTCTTTCTATAGCTAGGTGGAAGGTATCATCTATTTTTACGCCATATTCTTCTTCTATATTGTTTCCTATGACAACATTTAGACTATTGACAATGTGCGACCCTGTGATGTTATATGTTGCATATTCAAAATCATCCTTTTCAATTCCCCATATTCCAGCCACTTTGTTTGTGTCGTTGTTAATGAACACTGATTGTTGCCTAGGTATCGAAGTGACTCTCTGTGCGTATTTTTCCACTTCAGAAACTTCGCTGACAATTGTTGTGTTTCCCTCATCAAAGGGTGCATTTCCCACGTATCGTATGAATATATCAGTTTCTCCCCAGAAACGATTTAAATAGCGCCTATACTCTGACATGGCGCTGGTTGCTGCTGTATTCACTCCTACAAGAAGAGCAGTGCCCAAAACTATGGCAAATATTGTTAGGACGTTGCGGGACTTTCTCCGTGAAATGTTTCCAGCGGCCATTCGAAGGGATATCAAATAAATTAGCTCCTTCAGCCTTTCTCTCGGATTATGTTACCGTCTCTCATACGGAGAATTCTGTCAGCCTTTTCGGTTATCGCAGGGTCATGGGTCACCACAATAACGGTGGCATTTTCCTTCTTAGAGGTGTCGTATAGAATTTGGACGACTTCTATGCCAGTTTTCGTGTCTAAGTCTCCTGTGGGTTCGTCGGCGAGTATGACACTAGGCTTATTGGCGAGAGCCCTTGCTATGGCTACTCTTTGCTGTTCTCCGCCGCTCAATTCATCTGGAAGATGACCCACTCGTTCTGCGAGTCCAACTGTTTCAAGAAGTTGAGAAGCGCGTTTTGAGGCGTCCTTTCGCGAGATACCCGCCGTCAACATTGGCAATTCTACGTTCTCTAAGGCTGTTAATGCTGGAATGAGATTGTAAAACTGGAAGATAAATCCAATTTTGTGTCTTCGAAGCTTGGTTAGTTCACCTTCACGTAGAGTTGTGATGTCTCTGTCGTCAATAGAGATTTTGCCGCTTGTGGGTTTGTCTATGGCTCCGATCAGGTTTAGAAGCGTTGTCTTTCCTGAGCCCGAAGGACCCATAACAACTAGGAACTCACCTTTAGCTACATCGAAACTTATTCCACGTAGAGCTGGAATTGAGACTTTGCCAAGTTGATAGGTTTTTACGAGATTTTCAACTTGAATGACCGTTTCCTTGCTCATCTAGTGTAACTCCATCTCTTCTCACAAAAGGCAATTCTCGAAATTTATAAGGATTTGCGCTTTAGATAGGGTTTCAATCAGTCTGTGAAAGATGAATAAACAGTTTAAGGTAATCTTCAAGGTGCCTCGTTACTAGAAAGTTCTTTCTCACATGTTCTCTGCCTTTCTCACCCATTTTCTCCGCTGCTTCGTGATGTTTTAATAAGTAGATCGTTTTTTCCACAGCTTCTTCCACATTGTTTACTAGGAATCCGGTTACGTTAGAGATAACTTGAAGCGGAATTCCGCCAACGTTTGCGCCCACTACTGGAACTCCTTTCCACAAGGCTTCTGAAATGGTGAGTCCGAACCCTTCTCGCAGAGACTTCTGCAATACCACGTTCGAAGCTCTTTGAAAAGCATTCACCTCAATATCGTGAACTCCCACTAAATCGGTCAGTAAATGTATGTCATAGTCTTCTCCAGCGTAGCGAGCTGTCTTTTCAAAGTAAATCCATCCTTCGGGGTCATCTGAAGCCATGCTTCCAATCAAGAGAAGCTGAGCATCGGGGATCTTCTTTTTCACGAGTCTGTAGACGTCGATAACGCCAAGCGGGTCTTTCCAAGGGTCAAATCGTGCAACCTGCGTCAATATGGGCCTTTCAGGATCTACATCGTATTTGTCTAGAACCGAGAAAATCACAGTGTCTGACAAAGACTTGTTCTTATCGCTTAACGGGTCTATAGAAGGAGGGATTATGGCAACTTCCTTGAGTTTAAGAGAGCTACTAACAAATTGTTTCATGGTGAAAATCGAGGCATCGTAGAGTCTTATGAAGGTAGCCAAAAACTTCAGAAACTCTTGATTGGGCCGGGATAAGTCAATGTGGCAGCGCCAAATCCACTTTCCATATCGTTTTCGGCAATAGTTGATTATAGCGAGAGGCTGTGGATCATGCATAACTACGTAGTCATAGTCCAATTCCATCTGACTGGCATTGGCTACGTTTTGTTGAAGATAGGTTTTCTTTAATTCTTCAGTTAACGGTTTCTTCATTCCTTGAAGGGCGTTATGGACGGTTTTTGTAACTTGGAAAAATTCATTGGTGCCTTCAATCACCTTCCACTGCGCGTCCAGTCCAACATCCTGCATTAATGAGACGAGTCTATGCAAAATTTCGGATACGCCGCCTCCAAAAGACGAAGAGTTTACGTGGACCACGGAACTTCCAGAGATATTCTCAGCTAGCCTTTGTATATGTTCTACTCGCTTTTCTTCAACAATGTTTTTGTATTGGTCAAGTGAAAGCTTTCTTACAGAAACAGTGTTTTTATCCATTGTTGTTCACTTTTGTTTCAGAAGGTTCTTTCTTGGAATTAAACTTTGTCTTATAAAATGCTCATAGGATATCTAAGGGCAAACCTATCTCAAAACTCTTTTAGGTGTGAAATGAAACAGTCTATTTCAGTCAATTTGTCGTGTTGGTTGTCTTGACGAAGGTTCTGCTTAAGAATGTTACAAAACGTTTCGGCGAGGTCGTAGCTGTCAACGGACTTAGCTTGGAAGCCAGTGATAAAGAGTTTCTTGTTTTGTTGGGGCCGTCAGGTTGTGGGAAAACCACTGCTCTTCGGTGCATAGCTGGACTGGAAACTCCAGAGGAAGGCAAAATCTACATTGGAGACAGACTTGTAAACGACTTGAGCCCCAAAGACAGAAACATAGCTATGGTCTTCCAAAGCTACGCGCTCTATCCGCATATGACAGTCTACAAGAACTTGGCTTTCCCACTTGAAAACGCGAAGGTACCCAAAGTTGAAATAGATAAAAGAGTTCGCCAAGTAGCGAATTTGCTTAAGATTGAAGCGCTTCTTAGTAGAAAGCCGAAACAACTCAGTGGAGGCCAGCAGCAAAGAGTAGCCTTGGGCAGAGCCATAGTCCGGGAGCCCCATGCTTTTCTTATGGATGAGCCCTTAAGCAACTTGGATGCAAAGTTGAGAGTTTACATGAGGGCTGAGCTTAAGAAGCTTCAGAAAGAACTAGGGATCACTACGGTTTATGTTACTCATGATCAAGTTGAAGCCATGACTATGGGAGACAAGATTGCTATTTTGAATGAAGGTGTTCTGCAGCAGACTGGCACGCCTGATGGGATTTACTTCCACCCATCCAACATGTTTGTAGCCGGCTTCATAGGCAGCCCACCCATGAACTTCTTCGACTGTAACCTGATGGAGGGCGTTCCTTGTACTCTTGACGCTGGAGAGTTCAAGTATCCTCTGCCTGAGCATGTGGCAGAGGCAGCAAAGAAGTGTACCTCTGATGCGTGCATATTAGGTGTGAGACCTCAAGATGTCCTCGTTTATGAGGACGTGAAGAGGAAGAAGGGGTTGATCAAGGCTGTGCTCGATGTGATAGAGCCTCTTGGAGATGTAATGATACTTGACCTTAAAGTTGGAGACTATCTAGTAAAAGCAGTAGTAAGTCCTGATTTTAAGGCGAAGTTGGGAGGAGAGCTTTGGATAGAGTTTCCAGCAAAGAAGATACACATCTTCGATAAGAAGACAGGTGTCACTTTGGTGTAACGCTCTAGCCCTTGACTGCTCCTGCGACGATGCCTCTAACGTAGTATCGCTGTAAAGCCACATAAATTGCGATTGGTATAATCATGACTATTATCGAGGCGGCGGATGTGACGGTCCAGTTGGGGTCGAGTCTCCCCATTTGGGCTGGTATGGCTTGCGTGGCTAGCTTCAAATCGGGGGAGCCAATGAGGACCGCTGCGAAGAAGAAGTCGTTCCACACCCAAACGAACTGCAGAGCTGTTAGAGAAGCGAGGGCCGGCAGAGTCAAAGGCAAGACTATCTTATAGAAGATCTTGAAGTAAGAGGCGCCATCTATCATGGCGGCCTCCTCCACTTCCACCGGAAGGACGGAGAAGAAGTTTCTCAGGAAGAGGATTTGCCATGGGAGAGCGAAGGCTGTGTGTACAAGGATCAAACCTAAGTAGTTGTTCCAGAGACCAATGCTTATCGCTATGTTGAAGATAGGTATGATGACCATCTGCTGTGGAATTGTTTGAAGAAGAACTATCACGAGAAAGAGCAGATCCCTAGTGGGAAACTTGAACCTTGCAAAAGAGTATGCTCCTAGGGCCGCGACAAGTATGGGCATGAATGTTGAGGGTATGGTTACTATGAGGGAGTTAAGCAGAGCTCTGCTTAGTGGGGCGGTCCGATGGTTCCAGGCTCCAGAGAAACCGTTAAGCGTTGGATTGAAAACCTCGAAGTTCCACCAACCGTTCAGAATCTCAGGTAAGGGTCTTATCGACGCCATGACAACTCCAAGAAATGGTATTATCCAGATAAGTGAAACAGCCCAGGCAATTATATGGGTCAAAATAGTGAACCGCTTTACCTTTTTCAGCCTTGCAACAATGTCTAGCCTTCTCAACTTTTCACCATCCTGTTGACTAAGTAGGCTGCAAATCCGAACGTCATGATGGTCAATAGCGTCGCTATGGCTGAGGCCGTACCGAAGTTAGAGGGGATGTAAAGAAAGGCGCGGAGGTACATCATCACGGCCATGACCATGCTGGCCCCTCCTGGACCACCTCGCTGTATGATCCAGACTATGTCGAAGATCTTGAGTTCCCACAGGAGCGTCATTGTGACGACTACTATTGTGGCAGGTCTCAGCATAGGAACAGTGATGCGCCAGAAGGTTCGCCAGCGGGATGCTCCATCTATTTTGGCGACTTCGAAAAGCTCCATGGGGATGCCCTCCAAGCCGGCGGAGTAGACTATCATGCTGAAGCCTGTCCAAATCCACACGCTTCCAAGGATCAGGGCGAGGAGGATGGTCTGTGGAAAAGCAGTCCACGTTCTGGCTAGGTGCCCTAGCCCTACGACTCGTAGGAAAGCGTTCACTATCCCTGCATCCGCCTCGTAGATGAACCGGAGTAGGACGCCGCCCACTATCATCGGGATAACCACACCTAAGAAGACTGTTGATTTGATTATTGCGCCTCCTTTGACATCCCTGAGAAGCACGGCTAGAAGAAGGCCGAAGAAGACGGACAACGGGAGATGGACCAATATCCATATGCCGTTATGGATTAACGCTCCATAGGGAGGTGGTTTTCCCTCAATGAGGTTCTGAGGGTTCCAGAACTCTTTTCTGCCAAAAACCTCAGCGTAATTGTCGAGACCAACAAATTCGCCTTCTTGATTCAAGAGGCTTATGTAAATGGTGTTCACTACGGGAAAGAGAACGAAAATCGTTAATAGAAGGAGAGCAGGAGTTAGAAAAAGAAGGGGGATTTTGATTTGGCGTCGGCTCATTATCGTTGGTTCTCCCTTTTTCTAGAAGGGAGGCGCTGACCAATCGTCTTGCAGTGTCTGAAGTAGCGTGTCCAAGTCCGTGGTCGGAG
>Ga0209635_10001517_pt1 | contig 17267 bp, 15 predicted proteins | sample DeeMarSWOR230_32_FD_187463 | JGI IMG/M metagenome (GOLD analysis project Ga0209635, IMG submission 187463) | Marine sediment microbial communities from White Oak River estuary, North Carolina - WOR-2-30_32 (SPAdes) (version 2) | ecosystem: Environmental > Aquatic > Marine > Intertidal zone >... | reverse complement strand
AGGAAGTCAAAAATGATGAGGATATGTATGGTCGGTACAGGTTACGTTGGCCTCGTGAGTGGTGCATGCCTGGCGGACTTTGGAAATCGCGTGATCTGCGTCGATATCGATGAGCAACGGATAAAAGATATCCGGAACGGAAAGATGCCTATTTACGAGCCCGGTCTCAAGGATCTCGTTGAACGGAACTACGCGGCAAGAAGGCTCATCTTCACAACAGATCTGGCTGAAGCGGTCAGGAACTCGCTCGTCATCTTCTCCGCCGTAGGGACACCGATGCGAGAGGATGGCTCGTGTGATCTCTCGGCTATCTTTCAAGTTGCCAAGACTGTCGCAGGGCACATCACTGAGTATAAGGTGTTCGTTCAGAAGAGCACCGTCCCGGTCGGCACGTCCGAGAAGGTCGGCGATATCATCACAGAAAACCTCAAGAAGGATGTGCCGTTTGACCGTGTATCGAACCCGGAGTTTTTGAGAGAGGGCTCGGCGATCGAGGATTTCATGCGCCCCAACCGGGTCATCATCGGTGTCGAAACCGCCCGCGCCCGTGGGATCATGCACGAGGTGTATCGGCCATTGTACCTTCTGGAAACGCCCCTCGTCTTTACAACGATCAGGACCGCGGAGCTCATCAAGTATGCGAGTAATGCTTTCCTCGCAACGAAGATATCTTTCATCAACGAGATGGCCGATCTGTGCGAGGAGGTCGACGCTGATATCAGTGATGTCGCGAAGGCGATGGGTCTCGATAAGAGAATAGCCCCGAAGTTCCTTCATGCCGGTATCGGTTACGGCGGATCGTGCTTGCCGAAAGATGTGACAGCCATACTCCACACGGCGAAGGAATTGGGTGTCCCCCTTCGAATTATTGACGCGGTTCATGAAGTGAACGAGTCACGGCTACAGCAGCTTTTCAAAAAACTGCTCGTTGAAGTTCCCGATCTGCATGGAAAGGTCATCGCTGTTCTCGGTCTTTCCTTCAAGCCGAACACCGATGACATCCGCGAGGCTCCATCTCTTCGGTTGATAGATCGTCTTCTCGAGGAAGGGGCGAAGGTGAGCGCGTACGATCCGGCTGCGATGGACAACGCGAGAGACCGGTACGGCGAACGGATTGTTTTCCATTCAGATTCGTATTCGGCAGCTGAGAATGCGGATGCACTCGTTATCATGACGGAGTGGAATGAGTTCAGGGTCCTCGATTTGGACAAGATAAAGGAGCTCTTACGAGAGCCGATTGTGGTTGATTGCAGGAACATATACAATCCCGCGGAGATGGATAAGATGGGTTTTCGATATCATTCGTTCGGACGATAGAAATTTCTGGAAACGGTATCGATTACTCTCCAGGATCAGGGAAGTTACGTACAAAGGAGTTTCTATGGAGAAGATCCTCGTCACTGGTGGTGCCGGCTTTATCGGCTCAAATTTTGTGAGGTACCTCTTCCGGAGGAGGAAGAACCTTCACATCACCGTCCTGGATAAACTCACTTATGCGGGGAATATCGAAAATATCAGCGACTTTATCAGTCGACGTGATTTCACGTTCGTAAGAGGCGACATTTGTAACACGAAGCTCCTCGATGAGATCCTTCCGGGGTCTGATATTATCTATAATTTTGCGGCTGAAACGCACGTGGATCGATCAATCCTAGAGGCGGGGAGCTTTGTGAAGACTGATGTCGTCGGGACGTATGCCCTCCTCCAGCGTGCGCTCAAGTACGAGATACCGCGGTTCGTTCAGGTTTCGACCGATGAAGTCTATGGGAGCATTCTCCGGGGGAAGTTCCGTGAAAGCGATCCGCTCCTACCGAACAGCCCATACTCCGCGAGCAAGTCGGGAGCTGACCTGCTCGTGAGATCCTTTCACAAGACGTACGGGCTCCCAGTCGTCATTACGAGGAGCTCCAACAACTACGGACCGTACCAGCATCCGGAAAAGTTTATTCCGCTCTTCATCACGAATGCGATCGAGGACAAGCCGCTGCCATTATACGGTGACGGGAAAAACGTGCGGGACTGGATATACGTGGAAGACAACTGCAGGGCGATCGAGCTCGTCGGTAGAAAGGGAAAGATAGGTGAGGCTTACAACGTTGGGGCGGGGGATGAGAAGCCGAACATTGAGATCGCTCAGAAGATCATAGAGCTCGTAGGCGCTGATGAGCATCTCATTACATTCATATCCGACCGTCCGGGTCACGATCGCCGATATGCACTGGATACGAGGAAGATACGGGGTCTCGGTTGGAAGAGGCGGGTGAACTTTGATGAAGGGATGAGGCGAACCGTGCGGTGGTACCTGGGGAACGAGGGCTGGTGGCGACCGATCAAGGAAGGGACGTTCAAGCGATACTACCGCAAGCTCTATAAAAATCGGATAGACGAAGCAAGGAGCGTGAGGAGAAAGAAGTGAAAGCGGCAATCGTCGTCGGTGCCAGGCCGAACTTCATGAAGGCTGCACCACTCATCAGGGAGTTCAAGAGGAGGGGCAGGGTCATACCGCTCCTCGTGCATACCGGTCAGCACTATGATGAGAACATGTCTCGTATTTTCTTCGAGGACCTTGAACTCCCGGAGCCTGATACGTACCTCGGTGTGGGGTCAGGGACTCACGCCGAGCAGACGGGGAAGATTATGATCGCCTTCGAAGAGGTAGTGCGGAGAGGGAGACAGGACCTCATCATTGTCGTCGGCGATGTAAATTCGACGCTCGCATGCTCGATCGTCGGAGCGAAGTTACTCGTACCGGTGGCACACGTGGAGGCGGGTCTCAGGAGCTTCGATCTCACGATGCCCGAGGAGATCAACCGCATGGTGACGGATGTTCTGTCCCGATTTTGCTTTACCACCTGTCATGATGCCAATGAAAACTTGAGGCGGGAGGGGATATCGGAAGACCGGATCTTCTTCGTCGGAAACATCATGATCGACTCGCTCCTCTTCTATCTCAAGAAAGCAGCGGGATCGAGCGTTCTCGAGCATCTCGGCCTCGAAGCGGGGAGTTATGCGCTCGTAACACTCCATCGGCCTTCGAATGTTGACGATCCTGAGACCTTCCGGGGGATTTACGATGCACTCATCGAGCTGTCAGATTCACTCCCAATCGTCTTCCCGGTGCATCCTCGCACCAGGAAGATGATCGATGCTGCCGATCCACCTTTTCGGAACAATCCCCACCTTCGGTTGATCGAACCGATCGGTTACCTTGACTTCATCAAAGCAATGAAGTATGCACGGTTAGTGGTTACCGATTCGGGGGGCATACAGGAGGAAACGACTGTCCTTAGTGTGCCATGCCTGACGGTTCGCAACAATACAGAGCGCCCCATCACGATAGAAATCGGCACAAACGTTCTCGTTGGAACAGACGGCCAGAAGATTCTAGCTGAAGCGAGAAAGGTCCTGGGGAGTGGGACGCGTCAGCACAATATACCACCGCTCTGGGATGGTGAGACAGCGGGGCGTATCGCAGATGTTCTTGAAAAACAATTCCCCTGATTCCGCAATGGAATCTGGATCGTTGAAAAAAGAATCTCTCACCGTCGGGTACTTCTGGAGTTTTGGCGCTACCGCTCTCCCTCTCATCAGCGCCTTCATTGTATCACTGATCATCGCTCGTTTGATGGGTCCGCGAGTCGTGGGTCTCATAAATATGACCATGGCGCTGGCGACGGTTTTCCTCATCGTCGGTAAGTTCGGTGTCGGCGGGGCTGCTTCCAGGCTCATTTCCGAGTACCAGGTTTCTGCAGTGGGACTGATACCCCGTCTCGTACGTGCCAGCGTGCTTTTGCGTCTCATCTTCACTCTTCCGGTCTCTGTCGCCGCCACCGTGATGGCTCCGAGGCTGGCCGCCTTCTTCGGTGACATGGCTCTCCTGCCACTGTTCAGGTTGAGCGGACTGCTTATTGGCGCAGTCAGCTTCAATGAGCTCGCGGGGCTCATGATACTCGGTCTCAAGCGGTTTCGCCTCCTCTTCACGATGAGAATCTGGATGTTCGCTCTCCGGATCTCGCTTGTCCTCATGGTGGTAATGTTCACACTCGGCACGGCATATATCATTGGGGCGTTCACGGCGTCGGCTTTCGTTCCCGGGCTCATCGTCCTGGTGCTGCTATTCGGTATCGAACCGGGCTCTGGATCTCAACCGGGGAACGCCCATGTTTTCAAACGGCTGTTTTTGCTCAGTGCGCCTCTGGCGGTGAGTGGAGCGTCGGTGACGGTTTACGCTCTGCTGGATAAACTGATGCTCGGATACTTCGAAGACGCTTCCCAAGTCGGTCTCTATTCGATGGCTCGTAACATCGTTGAGACATCTCTCTTCCCTACGTTTGCCCTGATCATGACCCTGCGACCTGCTCTCGCTAGTGCGTATACCTCGGGCGATAAGGAAAGATGCTCGACCCTCTTAAACCGCTCGTTGAAAAACTCACTCGTCTATGCCACGGCTGTTGTTGTTGTCTTGTCCTGCTTGGCTCGGCCCCTCATTATCGGCCTCTTCACGGATAGATTCATCACATCGGCAGATCTGCTCGTTCTCTTCCTGCCGCTGATAGTCATGAGAAGTCTCGGCGCCATCATCCTACCGGGCCTGATTGCCGCGGAACGCGCCGACACGTATGCCCGCCTGACATTTGCCGGTGCCGTTTGTAACTTCATCCTGAATATGCTTTTGATCCCTGTGTGGAAGGCGAAAGGCGCAGTTGCAGCGACATTGATCTCGTACCTTCCCATCGAGATTGTCGGCCTCCGCGCGATCACTCTCGCCTTCCCGCGATTCTGGCACCGTGAGGATGTCTGGCGGGTTCTGAAGATCGCCGCTGCGGGTGTGGCCATATTTTTCTTGTATGGAACGCTGTTCCCCGAACCGGGAGACCTGATACGAACGATCGTTCAAGCAATCCTCATCGTGGTAGCCTTTTCAGCATTACTCGTCGCACTCAGGGCCGTCACTCCCGGCGAGATCAAGGATCTTCTCAGGCCTCTGACCACGTGGAGGAGGAAATGACTGTCTCGCACCCTCGGTCTCACACGCTCATTCGCCTTCCATTCATTGTGAACTCATCCTTGACAACGGAATAGAAATAAATAATTCTTAATTTCAAATTTAAAGGAGTAACAATTGACGATCGCCGGACTCATCGTTTCATCGGTATTATCTTTCATATTCGGCTATTGCTTCACGCCCCTCGTCAGAGGGATAGCAATGCGATGGAAGATCCGCGAAAAACCCAATGGACGGACCAACAGGGATATCGCCCACATTGGTGGCGTAGCGATCATTGGGGCGATCATCTTTACACTGATACCCGTCTTTCTGTTCTATCTTCCCCATGACCTCCTCCATACTGCATTTCTACCTGTTTTCATTGCCAGTGGATTTTTAATCTTTCTTCTCGGGATCATCGACGATCTCCGGAGCCTGCACTATCTGTACAAGCTCTTTTTCCAGATCGTCGTTTCCATCTTCGTATCAGCAGGGGGACTCGCTTTACTCGGTCATTTCGGGGTGTTACACCTATCCCTCTCTGCCGCCTTGATCACATTCGGTGGTGCCGCTTTTTGGATGCTCGTCATTACGACGTCGTTCAACCTGATTGACGGAGTGGATGGGCTTTCATCGGGATTAGCATTGATCTCAGCCGTTTCATTCGCGGTTGCTGGCTTCCTCTTCGAACAACCACTCGTCGTTGCTCTCTCGCTCGTGTTAGCAGGTGCTGTGTTGGCTTTTCTCCGATACAATTTTCCACCTGCAAAGATTTTGATGGGTGACTCAGGAAGCCTCTTTCTGGGGCTCCTCTTTGGCATCATTTCCCTTCTCCTGCTCGTACCAGGGAAGGAAGTTTTTTATACGGCGGCCGGGAGTGTGGTTATCCTCAGCATCCCTCTCCTCGATACCACCCTCGCTTTTTCTCGGAGGCTGCTCACCGGTCAACCCATTTTTCGTGCGGATCACCGCCACCTTCACCATATTTTACTCTATCGGTTCAAGTCGGTGAAAAAAGTAGACTTCGTTCTCTGGAGCTTCTCAGCAGCTTTTGGGCTGTTGGGGATCTTCACAATGCTGGGTAGTTTGATTGCGTTATATGTTGCCGTGGTAGCTGAAGCGCTCGTTTACATTCTTGCACTCCATAGAATGGTACGTTTCGAACTCTCCCGGGAGAGAGCTGAAGAAATTTTGGGCCGCTGCGGTATTAAGACGTCTCGTGTTATTCCTCGCAGAGAATGACACGGATCATGTTTCCAATTGCCTTTTTCTCGTTCCTGTGATAGCTTCTTCACTGAATGATCATAGCTCATATCCAAGGAAGTTGCATTGAGTCGGAAGAAGAGATTTGTCATTGGAAGTAAAACTGATTCCCTCTCGAGAGCCTGCATGGGTCGTGTTCTCGATTTACTCAGGGAAGCACATCCGAGACAGAAGTTTATCGATATCCATGATCTCAAGACCCGAAAAACCACTAAAAGAAACAAGGGAGAGACGCGGCGAGGAGCCACAGGAACAATACAGGCGCTGATAAAAGGTGAGATTGATATACTCGTTGTCGATGCGAGAGAGATGCCGTTACGCTTCAAGCCGAACGTTGAGCTCTCAGCTGTTGTCAGACGGAGTAATCCTTTCGACGTTCTCATCTCAAGAGAAGGGCTAATCCTGGATGATCAGCCGGATAAAGCCTGCCTCGCTGTGAGCAATCCGGTCAAGAGAGGACAGCTCCTCTACTACCGCCCCGACCTTTCTCTCCTCGATGAGAGCGGTGAGTTCGAGACTCTGTATCGTATGATGATAGATGAAAGGATCGATGGATTTGTATATGCTGCTTCAGATGTCGAAGCCTTGAACCAGCAGGATAAGGTCGTCGAGGTCTTTACGACGTCGGTATGCACGCCTGTCGCTGGCCAAGGAGCACTCGGCATTCTCGTTCGGAAGGACAACAAGGACGCACGAGCCATCCTATCTGTCATCGATGATCCAGCGAGCGCGACCGAGGTCGAGCTGGAAAGACAGTTTCTCATGTATGTTGCCAGGGATGGAAAAGGTCCAGTCGGCGTGCTGGGGAAGGTGGAGAGGGACGAGTTCCAGGTTGAGGCGACGATCGCCGCACCGGATGGCTCAGAAAAGGTCTCGGGTGTCATGAGGGGGCGACTGGGTGAAGAATCAAATGTATTAGAAAAGCTCGCCAGCGAGTTGCTTGAATCTGGTGGCAAGAAGATCATCAAAACTTTTAAGTAATCCCTGGGACCGAGATAGGATTCATGCTGGATCGAAAGCTCATCAGAAAAAACCCCGAATACGTCAAGGAAGGTATCAGGAAAAAGGACGCCAATGTCGACCTCGATGCCGTCCTTGCATTGGATGAACGCATGAGGTCTCTTCTCCAAGAGACCGAGAGCTTGAAGCACGAACGGAACGTCGTCTCACAGGAGATCTCTCGTCTTAAGAAGGAGAACGAGGACGTTTCAGATAAGATGGGACAGATGAAGGAGACTTCTGCTCGCATCAAGGAGATCGATGGTGAGATTAAACGCATATCCGAGGAATTGGACGAACTGCTCCTGACCATTCCCAATATACCACACGAATCGGTACCGTACGGTACGTGTCCGGAACACAACGTTGAAATTCGACGGTGGGGTGAACTGGAAGAGCTCCCCTTCCAACCTCTCCCACACTGGGAGATAGGTGAGCAGCTAGGTGTTCTGGACCTTGCGGCAGGGAGCTTAATCAGTGGGAGGGGGTTCATTGTCCTGAGAAATGACGGTGCTCTCATGGCGAGGGCGCTGATCAATTTCATGTTAGATGTTCATCGTCGCCAGGGGTATGAAGAGTTGTCCGTTCCGTATATGGTTACGAGAGAATGTATGATCGGGACCGGGCAGCTTCCGAAGTTGGAAGAGGACATGTACCTCTGTGAGAAGGACGATCTCTTTATGATCCCGACGGCTGAGGTTCCCGTCACGAACATCCACCGGGGAGCCACCCTGGATGGGGAAGATCTCCCCATCAAGTACACAGCATTCAGCCCTTGTTTCAGGAGGGAAGCTGGAAGCTACGGCCAGGAAACACGGGGCCTGATCCGTGTGCACCAGTTCGACAAGGTTGAGATTGTGCAGTTTACACTTCCGGAAGACTCATACGAAGCACTCGAGTCGCTCGTCGAGAATGCATCGGAAGTGCTCCAGATCCTGGAGATTCCGTACCGGATCATCGAGCTCTGTAGCATGGACTTGAGCTTCAGTGCGGCGAAGTGTTACGACATCGAAACGTATGCTCCGGCGGTGAACCGGTGGCTTGAAGTGTCTTCATGCAGCAACTTCGATGATTATCAAGCGAGACGGTCGAATATCCGTTTCAAAAGGAAAAAGGGTGCGAAGCCGGAGTTCGTGCACACGTTGAACGGTTCGGGAGTTGCACTCCCGCGGCTCATTGCGACCATCCTGGAACTGAACCAGACACCGACCGGAAAGGTCCGCATCCCGAAGGCGCTCGTTCCATACATGGGCGGCAGGGAGTATCTCGAGGCATGAAGTGAACATGAGGGCTCCAAGAAACCTTCCCTTTTTGCTGAAGGTTTACTTCATCTTCGGCAGTATCGTCCTCGTCACCCTCGCTCTCTTTTACAACAACAGTCTGATCAGGAGGATGCAAGCCCAGTCTGAAAGTACTACCCGTCTCTTTTCACGCTTTATTGCGATCGAGCTCAGACAGGTCGAGGACAGGAGCAGGCAGAACTTCATCCGTGAGGTTCGAAACGCGATAACCGTGCCGTACATCATCACCGATGGGGCGGGCAGACCGGTGGTCTGGAACGACGAGATTGGCATCCCCATGGTGGGTGATGATGAATACGGAAGGCTGCTCAATTTCAATCCCACTCTTCCCAATGATCCCCTGCTCGAGAAGGTACTGCGAAAAGCTCAGTCTTTCGATGGAGTAAACACACCGATACCAATTGAAATGGAAGATGTGAGACTTCTCTTGCATTTCGGACCATCAAAGCTTTCCCAGGAACTCTCCGTTGCACCATACGTCCAGGTAGCCGTATTCGTTCTCTTCATGCTCTTCGGATTTCTCGGATTCCGCGCTATGAAAATCGGTGAGCAACGTTCGATCTGGGTCGGGATGGCGAAGGAGACCGCCCACCAGCTCGGCACGCCACTTTCCTCGATGATGGGGTGGATTTCGTTAATCAGGAATGAAACCGAAAAGGCGGAACGCTCTGAAAAGCTCAGCAGGGCTGTCGAAGAGGCTTCGACCGATATCAGCCGCCTCAGCAAGATATCGGCGCGTTTCAGCAAGATCGGTTCTATGCCCAAGCTCGAATACCAGAAGCTCGCACCGATTATTGAAGAGACGGTTAATTACTTCGAGCGCCGAAGGCCATCACTGAAGGTCCACTCGACCATCACCGTTGAGATGGAAGAGTTGCCTCTCGTCCGATGTAGCAAGGATCTGATGGGATGGGTATTTGAGAACCTGATTAAAAATTCGCTCGATGCGATTGCGGGAGAGGAAGGAAAGATTCATATTAAAGGAAGGATGGATCGTGCCGAAAAGAGAATTGAGATAACCTTCCGTGATAACGGCAGAGGGATGAATTCGAGGGTGCGGAAACGCATCTTCTCTCCCGGATTCACAACCAAGAACAGAGGCTGGGGGTTGGGGCTGGCGCTCGTGAAACGAATTGTTGAAGAAATCCATCACGGATCGATAAAGGTCTTACACACGCAGCCCGATAAAGGGACAGTGTTTCTGATCACCTTCCCGGTTGACTGAGGCCGGTGAGAGGGAAGGAAAGTATCTTGAAAGGAAAGAAGATACTCTGGGTCGACGATGAGATCGACCTTTTGAACTCGCACATGATCTTCTTATCGGAGAAGGGGTATGTCGTAAAGGGGGTTTCGAGTGGAGACGAGGCGATCGATATCATCAAGAGGGAACATTTCGATTTGCTCCTTCTCGATGAGACCATGCCGGGCAAGAGTGGCCTCGAGACGCTCCAAGAGATCAAGGAAATAGATTCCAACCTCCCCGTGATCATGATCACAAAGAACGAGGCCGAGGACCTGATGGATCAGGCTATCGGTATGAAGATAGACGACTATCTCCTCAAACCGATCAATCCGCTCCAGATCTACTCAGCTGCGAAGCGCCTGTTGGATTCTCGTCGCATTCGGGAGAGCGCCATGAGTAAGGACTACCTACAGGCTTATCAGCGTATCAACGAGATGATTTTGCGGGAGCCTGATTGGGAGGAGTGGGAGAAGATACATATTGAACTCTCATTCTGGGATCTCGAGTTCGACCGGTTCAGCGAAACGGGATTGGAGCAAACCCACATTGATCTTCGGAAAAAGTGCAACGCGGATTTTGCACGCTACATCGAGAGGAATTACAAAGACTGGGTCCATTCCGAGACTCGGCCGCTTCTGAGCGTGGATATGTTCAAACGGTATGTTTTACCCAGCCTCTACGCGAAGAAGAAGGTTTACTTTATTGTGATCGATTGCATGAGGTACGACCAGTGGTTGACAATCGAGGATCTGCTGGTTCCGTACTATAACATCCAACGGAACAGCTACTACGCCATCCTGCCGACCGCCACTCCCTATGCGAGGAATGCAATATTCGCCGGGATGTTTCCGCTCGAGATACAGGAACGGTACCCCAATTACTGGCTCGAAAAATCGGGGGACGAGTTGAGCAAGAATAGATTCGAGCAGAATCTGATGCAAGAGCAGCTCCGTCGGTCAAGACTCGGGGATATCACCACGAAATATCTGAAGATCTATAAGATAGACGAAGCCAACGAGGTACGGAAACAGGTTGACAGCTACGGGTCTATAACACTTGTTACGATGGTGTTCAACTTCCTCGATATCCTTGCTCATGGGAGAAGCCAGAGTGATATTCTCCAGGAAATCGCTCCGGACGAGAGTGCTTTCCGCTCTTTGATGCGTTCGTGGTTCACTCATTCTGCACTCTTCGAGATCCTCCAGAAGATATCCAAGCAAGATGCGGTCACATATATTACGACCGATCATGGATCGATTCTCGGTCAGAAAGCGAGCCTCGTCCATGGCAACCGCGACACGTCAACGAACCTCCGGTACAAGTTCGGGGAGAACATCAACAGTGACAGCAAGCAGACGCTCGTTGTACGGAGGCCGCACGAGTACAAGCTTCCCGCTGAAAGCCCTTCGAAAAATTACATCATCGCCAAGGAGAACTACTACTTTGTCTACCCGACGAAGTTCCACGAGTACGAGAAGCAGTATCAAGGAACTTTCCAACATGGGGGAATATCTCTCGAGGAGATGATTGTTCCCATCGTGGCCCTCACATCAAAGTAGGGTATGCCACATCTTCCTCAAAGAATGCATCAGGGTTGTATCGGGAGAGGCGATGTCGTCGCGATTTCGATGCTCACCGTCGTTGCGCTCGTCATGAGGCTGACCCTGCTCCAGCTCATCCAGGTCATTGAGACAGATAGTGCATACTACGGGTGCCTGGCAGGATTCGTGCAGCACGGCGATTTCTTCCGTATTCTCAATCCTGCCTGGCCTCCGCTGTATCCTGTACTGACAGGACTCGTTGCCAGGATGACGGAGAATCTGGAGCTTTCCGGTGGATTGGTTTCTGCCGTTTGTGGGGGTCTGACCGTACCGATCGTCTTTTTTCTCGGTTGCATGACAGTCGGCAAAGCAGGCGGGTTCCTGGGAGCATTTTTCACGGCGTTTCATCCGAGGTTAATACTATACTCCGAACTCTACCTAACCGAAAGTCTCTTTACGTTACTGTTCGTTGCCTCACTGCTCGCCGTCTCCGAAGCCCTTCGGAGAGAAGGTAAGAGGTTCTTCATCCTCGCCGGATTGCTGTTCGCCCTCCTCACCACAACCCGACCGGAAGGGGCGATCCTCCTCGGGGGCACGTTTCTCTTCCTCGTCATGTTCGCAGGAAAGGTGAAGGGCATCGGACGGTTCGCGAAGACCGGCGGATTGTTGTTCCTCCTCGGTGCAATGATACTCATCGTGCCGTACTGTATGTTGCTGACAGTTCGCACCGGGAGGATGATCCCGAGCGAAAAGGGTCGTTACAACTTCTATCTCACATACAGGGACGTATATCGACGGAAGGAAATCGATGTCGTATCCGGGTGGGTCAACCGCATCCCGCCCGAGCCACCTCGTCGCGAGATGGGGGAAGGGGCACGTGACGGGCTGTCGGTGAGCCGGACTGCAGGGGGGAATTTTGTTTCAGACTACAAGATAGGGAAGTTCCTTCGGGAAGAGTGGACGATTGTCCTTGGACATACCGTACGGACGGCAGTGGTGAACTTCCTCGATAAGTTGCCCGGCGCACAGTATCACGTTCTCTTCGTTCTGGCAGTCATCGGATTGTGTATACCACGGAAGAGATCGTCTGACGAGATATTGTGGGGGATTTTGATCGTACTCTTTCTGCTCGCTTTTTCAATCTACTTTCCCCTCCGACGCTTCTTTGTCAGCTTCGTTCCCCTTCTCAATATATGGTCCGGGGCAGGGGGAGCTGTTCTCCTGTCGCTGTTCGAAAGCCGGAAAGGCCCCTCCCTCCATCTGAGGGAGCGGGGAGAGCGGATATCCCTCAATCTTCCGACTGTCGTCGTCCTCGCTGTCCTGGCAGTCTTGTCAACTTGGTACTCGGTGGATTCGGTGAGGGGGAGAGATTACCCCCTGGAGTACAGGGAGGCAGGACTCTATCTCAAAAATTCTGGAATGGAAGGTATCGTTGTGTCTTCTCGGAAACCGGAAGTTGCCTTCTACGCTGGATGCAGGTTTGTTCCCCTCCCGCACATCGATCCCTCAGAGGTGGAGGAGTGGATGAGGAAAGAAGGAGTTACGCACCTCTTCCTCGATGAGAGGATGATACCGCGGACCCATCCGGAGCTCGTGCCCCTGCTCGAAGAGCACATCGTGCTGCCTTCGGTTACCGCTTTGTATCGCTGCGAGGAAGCAGGCAGGAGGGTGCTCGTTCTTCTGTTGCGCCAACAACAAGAGTAGGGTTACACTTCACCTCACCATTTCAGACATTGCGCCGGAAGGTAAGAAATGGATCGCCTCCAACAGTTTGAGAGCCCCAAGGTAAGGTATGTCCTGACCTCCGAGTCGACCGAACAGACACTGGAGATCGGAAGGAGGATCGGACAGCTCCTGCCTTCCGGTTCCGTTTTGTCCCTGGAGGGCGGACTCGGAGTCGGCAAGACGCTCCTCGTGAAGGGTATCTGTGCAGGCCTCGGTGTGGATAGTGAGGTTTTGAGCCCCAGCTTCATCCTGCTCGAGGAGTACAGAGGAGAGCTGCCGGTTTTACATTTCGATCTGTTCAGGCTTGACGACATGGATGATGTCATGGACGTAGGTTTGTTCGATGCAATTGACGGGTGTAACATTGTTATTGTCGAGTGGGGTGATAGGTTGCCTCAGGGCGTGCTGGGTGTGGATATACGAGTGACGATGAGGATCACCGGCCCGGAAAGCCGGGAGATCTTTATTGAAGCGTATAAAAATTTCCTCGAGGCTCTGGAGGAAGCGTAACAGGTGGGTATCAAACCGCTGATACTGGCACTCGACACCTCCCATATGAAGGGGAGCGTGGCAGTGGTCCGGGGTGAGGAAATTCTTTGCGAGCTCCTCTTTGATGCGAGTGATACGCATTCCGCCACACTCATGCCCGGTATCGATATCTGTTTGAAAACTGCAAAAGTGACCATACACGATATCGACCGTTTTGGTGTTGTCTCGGGTCCCGGGAGCTTTACCGGGCTCCGGATAGGATTGGCTACCGTGAAGGCGTTTGCAACAGTGGGCAGAAAGCCGGTCGTACCGGTACACAGTCTCGAGGTTCTCGCGGCCGCCTTCCCATTTACGAAGAACGCTGTTCTCCCCCTCATTGACGCGCGCCGGGGAGAGATATACGGGTGCCTCTACAAGATAGAGGAAGGTTTACCGATGGCGGTTGTTCAACCGTTCTCGATCGAGCCGGATAAAATTGGTATCATCATCGAACAGGCAACCGTCAAAAGTCCGGTTCTTCTCTGCGGTACTGGCGCGGAGCGGTACCACGAGCTCCTCAAACAGATTGTCCATCCCCAGAGCTGGTTTGCCGGACCACGGTGGTCCATCCCATCTGCCTCCCTTCTCGCATTTCTTGCCATCAAACGGGAGCCGGTCCCATACGAGAAACTATTTATGCTTGAGCCTTTCTACATCAGGCCGCCCGATGCGCGCCTGCCGGGTTCGACGAGTCTTCGTCAGAGCGGGGGTCGGTAGAATTGGCACAGTATATGATACGTGACATGCGGGAGGCAGATTTATCCGGTGTTCTCGAGATCGAACATGCCAGCTTTCCTTCACCATGGACCGAGTGGATGTTTCGGTCCCAGCTTTCGCTTGACAACATTGCATTGAACCTCGTCCTGGTGAGTGAGGAGGAAATCATCGGGTACGCTGCAAATTGGATTGTGGATGATGAGATACACCTGCTCAGTATTGCAGTGATGCCGGAAAAACGGAGACAGGGGTACGGGCGGAGGATCCTCGATGCGGTGATAGAGAGAGGAAGATCAAAAGGGGGATGCCGGGTGGTTCTCGAGGTGCGGGAGGGCAACGAGGGTGCACAGAAATTTTACGAGCAGTACGGATTTCACCGTATCGGAAAACGGAGAGGGTATTATATCGATACCGGTGAGAACGCCATTGTCATGGGATTCGTAGTCAGTTGACAGGTTACGATGAATGAACTGTCCGGAAAGGCGAAGCTTGCGGTCGTACTAGGCTCCGGGCTCGGAACTCTCGAACAGTTGGTGAAACTCGAGGTGGCATATTCTTACCGGGACGTTCCCGGTCTCTCCTCTCCCTCAGTTGAGGGGCATCCGGGACGGATGTCGCTCGCGAGGGTTGGCGGTTCCCCGCTGCTTCTCTTCTCTGGGAGATTGCACGTATACGAGGGTCTGGACTTCTGGGCAGTGGGGAAGCTCGTATCAACTGCAGTGGAGCTCGGGTGTCAGCGTATTCTCCTCACGCATACTGCCGGAAGCCTTCACCGGAGCTTACCCGTCGGTGAATGGATGCTGCCGACGGACATTGTTTATTTTCCCATGGATGCCTGCTGGCGTATCTCCTCTGCAGAATCACCGGTTCGCCGAGATGTTACAGCATCTGTCGCTGCTCCTTCCTCTTTGATCTCGGGGAGTTTTCGAGGAGAAGTCGAGAGAGCAGCTATCGGTGCGGGCGTCCCACTCCAAAACGGTAACCTCTTCTGGACAACGGGACCCGCTTACGAGACGCCAGCGGAGGCCCGCGCGGCGGCTGGACTCGGTGCAGATGCAGTCACGATGTCATCTCTTCCCGAACTCGTGATTGCCCGGGACCTCGGTATCGAGTCTGCGGTCCTCAGCCTGATAACGAATTTTGCACCGAACGTCTCGAGTGAAAGGGTACACCACGATCATGTCGTCAAACGGGGGGAAGCATGCGCCACGAGGCTGAAAGAGATCCTGGAGATCCTCCTCAATCCCACACCTCTCTGTGAAGGGAGGTATGCGGGTTTGTGAGTACTGGTATCCGGACCGGAGGGCAGATTGGTGAAAAAAGTCTGGTCGCTTTTCAATACTCGTGCTACATTTTGATATTGAGGGGTTCTTTGAATGGTGTGGGGGTATGACTGATAATGGCAGTTGAGGAATCGTCATGAATTGGTTGAAACGTGCGAAGCAAGGGATAAAAACCTGGCGCAAGAAAAATCTCCCGGATGGACTGTGGGAGAAGTGCCCGTCGTGCGGGGAGATCCTCTATGTAAAAGAGACCGAGAGGCTCAACTCTGTCTGTCACAAGTGTGACTACCATTTCCGGATAGATGCGAAAAGGTACCTTGACCTGATAACCGATGCCGGCTCTTTCATGGAGCTCGATGCGGAGTTACGTTCCGGTGATCCCCTTGAATTCAAGGACAGTAAAAAGTATAAGGATCGCATCAAGGATGCGCGTAACAAAACCGGCATGGACTCGGCCATCATTACTGGAACGGCATCACTGCATGGGAGGCGCATTGCGATCGGGATAATGGATTTCAGATTCATGGGAGGGAGCATGGGTTCGGTGGTGGGAGAAAAGATAGGCCGCCTCGCGATGAAAGCAGTGAGCGAACGACTTCCCCTGATGATAGTGAGCGCATCAGGTGGTGCACGGATGCAGGAGTCGGTCCTCTCGTTGATGCAGTTGGCCAAAACTTCAGCTGCAATCGCGAATGTCTCGAGAGCTCAGCTTCCCTACATATCTATTCTGACAAACCCGACAACCGGCGGGGTGGCCGCTTCATTCGCGTTCCAAGGGGATATTATTATAGCTGAGCCAAAAGCGTTGATCGGTTTTGCCGGACCGCGTGTCATCCTTGAGACAGTGGGGGAGGAACTCCCTGAAGGATTCCAGAGCTCGGAATTCCTTCTCGAGCATGGCATGATTGATATGATATGCAGCCGCAAAGATCTCAAGGGTGTCCTGAACCTCCTGCTTGACAGCCTTATATGCGGTGAAGCGGCAGGGGTTGAAGAGAAGAGCCAGGAGCATGACCGCAAGACGATCTCACTTATCCGTTAGTGGCCGTGCCTTTCCAAACATCGACTTTCTTATTTCCCTAAGACCCACCAATTTCAAGCTCGGCCTCGAGAATATCACGAATTTACTGGGAAAGCTGGGCAATCCGCAGCACAGGGTTCCGACCGTCCTGGTCGGCGGAACAAACGGAAAGGGTTCCGTCACGACGTTCATCTCGACAATTCTTCAAGCATATGGCCTCAAGGTTGGTACATTTTACTCTCCCCATCTTTTTCGGATTAATGAGAGAATCCGAGTGGACGGCGTCGAGATACCGTCACCGGAGCTCGATGATATCCTCGGAGAGCTCAGGGAGTTCTATCCCGAGGCACCCTTTACCTTCTTCGAAGGTTTGACCGCCGCAGCGATTCTTTACTTCGTACGGGAAGGAGCCGATATCACGGTTTTTGAAGTGGGGCTCGGCGGGCGGCTCGATGCGACGAGGTTGGTGAATGCGATGGTTACGGTTATTACGGGCATCTCGCGTGATCACCGTGAACACCTCGGGAAAACTACTCTCAAGATTCTCGGAGAAAAACTCGGCATCGTCAGGTGCGGTGTACCGCTGATCGCAAATCTGAATTCGACCTCACTCCGTAAAAGATCCCAGAAGTACTGTCTCCGCGAAGATGCGCCCTTTT
>Ga0209635_10001513_pt1 | contig 17281 bp, 17 predicted proteins | sample DeeMarSWOR230_32_FD_187463 | JGI IMG/M metagenome (GOLD analysis project Ga0209635, IMG submission 187463) | Marine sediment microbial communities from White Oak River estuary, North Carolina - WOR-2-30_32 (SPAdes) (version 2) | ecosystem: Environmental > Aquatic > Marine > Intertidal zone >... | reverse complement strand
CAAGTACCTGAAATTCTATGTGCCTGGGTCTCGCCACATATTTCTCGATATAGACTGATTCATCACCAAATGCTGACTTCGCTTCTCGCCTTCCCGACAGCACTGCCTTTTCCAGTTCATTCTCGTTTTCCACGATTCTCATTCCTTTACCACCCCCTCCGAGTGAAGCCTTCACGAGAACCGGGAATCCCAGCTTCTTCGCCTCTGCCACGGACTGTCTGATGCTTTGTGCCTTGGTGTACATTCCTGGTATAACCGGGATTCCAGCTTTCAACATTGTCTTTCGGGACTCTACCTTGTCTCCGACCAGCCTGAGAGTTGCAGAAGAAGGACCTACGAAAGTCAGCCCCGTCTCCTCACATCTTTTGGCGAAATCGGGATTCTCCGCGAGAAATCCGTAACCGGGATGCACAGCATCGGCGCCAACGTCCTTCGCAGTGTTGACAAGTTTGTCGATGTTGAGATAACTTTCTGATGGAGGCGGTTCTCCTATGCAGATTGCCTCATCCGCAAGCTGGACATGAAGAGAGTCCCTGTCAGCAGTAGAGTAGACGGCAACTGCCGATATGCCCAATTCGTGCGAGGCTCGTATCACTCTAACGGCTATCTCACCACGGTTGGCAATCAACAACTTCCTGATCATGCAATCAGTATTTTAGGCTTGCCCCACCCGCCATTTTGGTCTCCTCTTCTCGAGGAAAGAAAGCATGCCCTCCTGTCCTTCCTCGGACACGCGAAGCGAAGCGATCACTCGAGCTGTATACGTCTTGGCCTCTTCCAGGCTCATTTGAGGAACCTTCTGAAGCAATTCTTTGCACGTAGCGAGTGCATTTGGACCACTGGAAAGGAGTTGCTCACACCACATCTGTACTACTTCGTCCAGTTTCTCGGGAGCGGCGACCTGGTTGACAAGTCCATGTCTTAGAGCCCTCTGAGCCGGCAATCTTTCCCCGCTCAGGAAAAATTCTCTGCACGCACCCTCGCCGACTTTTCGCACCACGTAGGGAGATATACATGCAGGCACGAGTCCAAGCTTCACCTCGCTGAACGAGAACTTGGATGTTTCAGAAGCTATGGCTAAGTCACACACCGCTACAAATCCCGTCCCGCCACCGATTGCAGCTCCGTTCACTTTGGCGATGGTGGGTAGAGAAAGAGTGTATACGCGACAGAAGAGATCAGCCAACGTGAGAGATTCCTTGAGGTTCTCCTCGTAGGAGTACTCTTTCACCCGCCTCATCCAATTGAGGTCGGCTCCCGCGCAGAATGACTTGCCTCTGCCGGTGAGTACCACGACTCGAACATCTTTCCTTTCTGAAATTGCCTGAAAAACCTCAAGAAGTTCCTTGATCATCACATCGTTGAAGGCATTATGAACCTCAGGCCTGCTGAAAGTGACGGTGGCCAAGGACTCAGAAATCGAATACTCTATAGTTTCGAATCTTGTCTCCATTTCGGCGACAAGAAACTACAATAAATCCTTGGGCCTGTCAATCCAGTTGGCCAGAGCAATAATGAGTGGTCACAGCTGGCCAAGTCATTGTGGTTCGTGCACACTGAAAAGTTGCATTCTACGAGTGTTCGAAGTGGCGGTCCCAGAGGCTGCACTCCCGGTCATGCAATACAGGAATTAGAGGATGAAGAGTCAAGGAGAGAAGCAAGCGCCATTAGCACCATTCTTTATGATCATGCCGTTGAAGCTGTATCGGGTGTGATAGTGCGTTTACCGTGTTCTTGAGGGCCTGGGGCAGACTCATGAAGCGCGTACACTCAACTATGTTGGAGAGGAGAGATTCACGTTGTCCGGGTCCATTTTGTGTGTGAATGTGCAGAAAGTGAAGGCCAGGTTCGCTTGACAAAACCTGGCAGATTTCTTATTGCTGAACCATCAAAATGAGAGTCGGATTTATCCAGTTCTGTCCTGAACTCGGCCAGAAAGAACGGAATGTGCAGGAAGTCCTTCGTATGATGGAAGGAGTGAGTGCTGAGTTGATCGTTCTCCCCGAACTGTTCAACACAGGATATCTGTTCGCGTCCAGGGACGATTTGCGTGAACTCGCAGAGGAAATCCCTGAAGGTCAAACCACGCAAGCACTTCTTAAGACAGCAGAAGACAGAGGGATTCATCTGGTGGCTGGAATCGCTGAGAGAAGCGGTGACAAAATCTTCAACACAGCGATTCTTGTTCACCCTGACCGGAGAGTCGGCACCTATAGGAAAGCTCACCTCTTCATGGACGAAAAGACACTTTTTTCACCAGGGAGTACGCCTTTCAAAGTCTGGAAAATTGGCGCGGCCAGGATTGGTATGCTCATATGTTTCGACTGGATCTTTCCTGAGGCGGCCAGGACACTATCGCTCGGAGGTGCTCAGATCATATGCCACCCATCCAATCTGCTGATGCCCTGGGCCCAGGCAGCGATGATCACAAGAGCAATCGAAAATCGGGTTTTTATCATTACGGCAAATAGGATAGGGAAAGATCAACTCAGCGAGAAGGCACTACAGTTTACGGGGATGAGTCAGATAGTCGATCCCGAGGGAACAATCTTGTACAGGGCTGACGCGGACAAACCCGCCCTAGGAGTAGTGGAGATAGATGTGGGTCGGGCCGATGACAAGAACATCAACGAGCAGAACAACATCTTTCAAGATAGAAGACCGGAGCTCTACAAACTGGGATTCTGAGACCTCGACCCACAGCCTGCCCCAACAACACACATTGTCTCAGGTATTCCTCACCCTAGGCGATCGCGGCTGCCGGTAAGGTCATCCCCTTCACAGAATAGTATTTCTGTACGGCGCGGTAGTTCCATCCTTGACAAAAAACTCCTCCCAATATATATTTACTCTTGCGGGGTGGAGCAGTCTGGTAGCTCGTGAGGCTCATAACCTCAAGGTCGCTGGTTCAAATCCAGCCCCCGCAACCAAACTTCTTCCCAGAATAAGCGGACAATCTAATGGCAGATGTAGTCGAAGGACAGGGATGCACGCCTCAAGACGGAGGTATGCCCGACGACACCGTCAAGGAATCTCCTGTGACATGGCGGAGACTCACGAAACAGCCTACGATACTCCCGCACAATGGCGTCCTTCGGCAGGCTCAGCATCGTTCTTCTTCTCCAAAATGGAGGGGTAGATGACTCCGAATCGATGTCGGTAATACCATCTCGTCAGAAAGAATCCAGCACAGAGAATACCAGCAAAGAACGGATAGAGGAAGGAAGTGATCACCGCTAAGACGGGTGTACCCAATCGTATTGAGATCAAAACGGACTTCGCATCGAGTCTCATCACCGACAGCACGAAAAGTGGGAGTGCGATGGAGCACGCGAGAAGAGAGATATAATTCTGCACCAATAGAGAGAGCAGAAGAGCAATGGAAAGAAGAACAGTGCTCAGAAGGCGGGCTCGCACATCACCAAGCCACACACCGGTAGTGATATCCCCTGTTCTTCTATCACCAGGAAGATCTAGAATCGTGGTATTTACGTAGACTCCACCTACAGCAAAAACGTAGGGCAGCGACAGTGCAACCATGCGCATAGAGAAATCGGACGTTGCCAGCCATCCTACTCCGAAGTTCAGGAATCCGTATCCCACCCCATTGGCAATCGTGTCGAAGACGGGCCTCCCTTTCAATTTGGCAGGTGGAGCTGAATACAGGATACCCATAACGAGCGATACTCCTACAAACAACAGAAATATGGGCGAAAAGAAGATCGCGAGAGAGAAGCCCACGCCTATGACAATTGCCATCTGCACCACTGCTGATTTCGTTTTTATGTAGCCCTCGGGAATGAGGAAGAGTTTCCTATTCAATCTGTCCGATTCTCTATCATATAGCTGGTTCAGGATGTAGACACCTCCAAGAAGCATCGTGTAGCTGAGAAGAGCCAGAATCACCCTTCGATCAGGCACCAACACTGCAATCTTTGGAGACGAATGATAGCTTCCCAGAAGCAAAAAGATCCATACGGGGACAAGAATCGTGGGTCTCATCAGGAAAAGCCTGTCCCAGAGGGCGGAGAGCCTCATTGTGCGAGTCTCATAATGTCCATTAGCAGTACAAACGCGATGATGACTATGAGTATGACAAGACCGATCTGCTGAGTTATCGCTTTCTGGCGCAGGCTTAAAGGTTTCCCCCGTATGGCTTCGGTAAGATGGTAGACGACGTTCCCGCCGTCTAACATGGGGATTGGAAAGAGATTTATTATGAAAAGATTTATGGAAAGGAATGCCATGAAATTGAGAAGCGAGTCCAGTCCCCATCGGGCGGTTTCCCCGGCCATTTTTGCTATGAAGAGACCTCCTCCCAGCATTTTGACTGATGCTTTTCCTGTGATAAGCTTGCCCAGGAAACCAAGAATCTGTTGGCTTACCCACAGAACTGTCTCGGAGGATGCTCCAACCGCAGAGAAGAAAGGAAGTTTCACTCTGTCTACACTCATGGATATGCCTATGACTCCAATCCTTTGCGCCTGTCCATTTTCGAGACCGAGCTGAGATTTCGGTACTACGGTAGCGGATTCTACCTTCCCGTCCCGGATCCAGGTGATCTTAAGAACTGAATCGGGCGAAGCTTGAACTACTTCAATCAGATCTTCCCATCTCTCGATCTTTCTGTTCCCAGCGGTTAGCAGCCTGTCCCCTTCTTTGAGTCCTGCTTTTTCCGCAGGCGAACCCTTCTGTACGCGACCGACGACAGGGTCTATGAGAGGAGTAATGCCAGTCTCCTCAAGAGGCTCCATCATAAACCATAGCTCATCGCCATCCCTTCTGACCTTCACACTTGCTCCCTCCGTCTGTCTGGCAATCTCCTCAACTATCTCGTTCCAGTTGCTGACTGCCTTGTTTCCCACCATCAGAATCTCGTCACCTTCTTCGATACCGGCATTGAATGCTGCGGAGTTCAGTTCGACGTGACCAACGCGTGTCGACTGCAGAATGGAGATCCCTACTGCTGAAACGATTATCAGATAGAGGAAAAAGGCCAACACCAAATTCGCCAAAGGTCCTGAAAGCAAAATCCATATTTTGGCGCGGGTCGATTTGCTCGAGAACTCATCATGCTTTCCTTCACTTTGTGAGTCTTCCGTTCCCGCCAGTTTCACATATCCACCGAATGGTACCATGGAAATTGCGTAATCTGTATCTCCTCTTCGGAATCCGGTGATTCTTGGTCCTAACCCGAGAGAGAAACGGAGTACTCTCACCCCCACTGACCTGGCAGCGGCGTAATGGCCTAATTCATGGGTGATTATGAGAATGCTCAGCACCAGTGCAGCAGCTATTATTGTGAGGACCATCTTTCAACGAGCTTCTTCGTATATTGGCGAGCCCAACGTTCCTCTTCAATCAATTGCTGAAGAGTGGGAGACGATATTGGCTGATACTCATCGAGTATCTTATTGAGTATGAACGGTATATCCTTGAACCGTAATTGACCATCCAGGAACAGTTTTACCGCCATCTCGTCGGCTCCACTAAGCACCGCAGTTGCGGTTCCGTCCTTTTCGATGGCCTTGTAACCGAGTGAAAGACAGGGGAACCTATTCATGTCCACGTCTTTAAACTCTAATTTCCCTATCTTCGTAAGATTGCAGGGGCTGACGATTGATGGAAATCTCTCAGGATAGGTCAAGGCGTATTGAATTGGCATGCGCATATCCGGAGTTGAAATCTGAGCTAACATGCATCCATCTTCAAACTCGACCATTGAGTGTATGATTGCTTGTGGATGGACCAGCACATCTATTTTCTCGAGCGGTATGCCGAAGAGGAAGTGAGCTTCTATGACTTCAAAGCCTTTGTTCATAAGGGTGGCGGAGTCGACCGTCACCTTCTTGCCCATCCTCCAGACAGGATGGGCAAGCACGGACTCTTTGGAGGCAGATCTGATCTCCTCCTCGGTCGCGCCGAGGAAGGGACCTCCAGACGCCGTAAGGACGATTCTCTTAAGATTGTTCGCATTCCGTTCTCCAAGGCACTGATGAATTGCTGAGTGTTCACTGTCAACGGGGATGATCTGTGCACGATTCCTCTTCGCCTCTTCCATTAAGACAGAACCGAATGCAACAATGGTCTCTTTGTTTGCGAGGGCCATTCTCTTACCTTTCTTGATAGCCTCCAGAGTGGGGAGAAGGCCGACCGAACCGACCGCAGCATTAAGCACTATGTCGACCTCATCATCTCCAGCCAACTCGCACATGCCATCTACTCCTGCCAAGATTTTCATATCTCTCTTAGGAAATCGCTTTTTGATGTGAGGATATTGGCTTTCATCCCCGACTACGACAACCCTGGGATGGAACTTCTCTATCTGTTGCTGCAGCCTTGGGATGTTCCTGTTGGCCGAGAGTCCATAGACCTGGAACCTATCCTTCAGGAAATCTACTACCTCCAAAGCATACGAGCCTATAGAGCCTGTGGAACCAAGGAGTCCCAATTTCTGCATACCCAATTAATAAAATGAAAGCGAACTGGATGTCAAGTGCGAGCAGATATCGGCGGCGTTTCCGGATTGATATCGTTGAGACGCTGGAAGCTCGCAGGTCTGCAGAATTCGCGGGGAGTTCTCCGGGGATTGACAAAATCGTAGCGATTATTTATTCACGGGCAAAAGGAAAGGAGGGTTTCATGTGGGTCATCATCATCCTCGTTGTGGTAGGATTAGCTATGGTATTCATGTACAACAGGCTTGTAGCACTGAAGAATCGCGTGAGGAATGCGTGGCATCAAATCGATGTGCAACTGAAAAGAAGATACGATCTGATTCCTAATCTTGTCGAAACGGTGAAAGGATATGCACGCCATGAAAAAGAAGTATTTGAGAGAGTGACTGAAGCTCGGACGAAGGCTATGGGAGCTTCCTCAGTCAAGGAGGCCTCAGAGGCGAACAACATGCTCTCTTCTACGCTCAAGTCTCTCTTTGCTGTGGCTGAGGCATATCCCGAACTGAAGGCGAATCAGAATTTCCTGCGACTTCAGGAAGAACTCACTTCAACCGAGAACAAAATAGCCTTCGCTCGGCAATTCTACAATGATGTGACAATGCAATTCAATATCTCGATTCAGAAGGTGCCGCTGAATCTGATTGCCATGTTGTTCAATTTCAAGATTGCCGAGTATTGGGAGGTCCCTGAAGGTGAAAAGGGGCCGGTAGAAGTCAAGTTTTAGGGTGAAGAAATCTCTATACGACCTGATTGACGAAAACAAGAGGAGAACCTACCTCTTCATACTCATATTCACGCTGATTCTAGGATTTCTCGGTTATGTTGTTGTCAACATGTTGGATTGGGGAATTGCTGGATATTCGTTATTTGCAGTGATCATCGTAGTCTACAATCTTTCGGTCTACTACCACAGCGATAAGATCGCGCTCAGGAGTGTGAATGCCAGGGCTGCGGACCCAGAGCAGCACAAGATGCTTCATAACGTCGTCGAAGAGATGGCCATAGCGGGAGGAGTTCCAAAACCGCAGGTCTACATAATTGATGACCCCACCCCCAACGCATTTGCTACGGGAAGAAATCCGAGCCATGCGAAGATTGCCGTGACAAGAGGGCTTCTCGATATGATGAATAGAGATGAACTACAGGGAGTGGTGGCACATGAGATCTCCCATGTGCGAGGCTATGACATATTGCTGATGACGGTTGTGGGCATACTTGGAGGACTAATAATCCTCTTGAGAGATTTTCTGCTTCGTTGGGGGATCTTTTTTGGAGGCGGAAGAAGAAGAAAGGGAGCAGGCGGAGGAATTCTGGCGTTAGTTGGGATTATTCTGGCGATTCTTGCGCCCCTTCTTGTTCTGCTGATTCGTTCAGCGATATCAAGAGAACGAGAGTATCGCGCCGATGCTGATGGAACGTATCTCACTCGATACCCTGATGGACTGGCCAACGCCTTAGAAAAAATGAGAAACCAGACTGGCACGCTGCGAAGACCCTCTGATGCTACTGCTCACCTGTTCATCGCGAGTCCGTTCGGTAAGGATCGAAAAAGCGTGCATAGTGCCTTTGCGTCCCACCCTCCTCTCGATGAACGTATTTCACGACTCAGATCCATGGGGTCAGGTCTTCAATATTGACAATGGGTTCTGTTGGGGAGTGAACCTTCCGCCCCGCATATGATAGCCACTGCGGTGCGCACCACTGCGGCCCTACATCTCTTCCTTCAGTCCTTGCGAACTGAAAATCGGGCATATGTAGCCTGCAATGGCGGCGAGTTGAGGCAGACGATTTCAATGGTGCGATGAGTTGGTTTAGACCTTCAAGGTGAGATATTGACAATCCAGTCGCGTCTCCTAAAATCATTCCATGGTTCTATGGGTAACGAGTAGCATGAATGGTTGTGACAGATTGTGCAAATTCCCTAAAGTGAAGTTTGAAGACCTGACCCCGTGAGAAAGGCTGAGTGGAACGAACGCGCAGATCAGTACGATAAATGGTACGATACCTTTGAAGGTGCCGTGGAACACTATGTAGACTGGGTTCTGCTGCAAAGACATCTTCCTCGGAATCGGGATGCTAAGATCCTGGACGCTGCGGGTGGCACGGGGCGGATGACTCTGCCCTTAGCGAAGATGGGGTTTGCGGTAACCTTATGCGATTACTCTTCCGGAATGCTGGATGTCGCGAAGCGGAAATTTCTTAAGGAAGGAGTCTCAGACAGAGTGAGAATCCTCGAATGTGATGTACGTCTTCTTCCGTTCCCTGATGAGATTTTCGATCTCGTCCTTTGCTGGGATGGAATGATCGAGGCGGTGAGCGAGTTGGTGAGGGTGACGAAGAAGCATGGAACGATGTCCATATTCCTGGTGAACAAGTGGCGTGCTGCCATTGACAAGTTCTACGAGGACCCAGACTCTGCTCTTACGATGCTTAAACCGACAGCGAGTTACGTGAGGAATGCGCAAGGATATGGAGGTGTCAGCGTAGAAGAAACCAGAAGGCTGTGTGAAGCGGAGGGAATCAGAGTGATGGATGTACATGCTGTGTGTGGTTGGTTGGATGTAGTCCCTATTCCTCAAGAAATCTTGAAATGTCGCGATTGGGACGAAGAACTTTTTGAGCGGACAACCAGGATGGTGTTGAAATTGACTGAGGAACCGTCTGTGAGTGGAATGACGAGACACCTGGTTATGTATGGAGAAAGAATGTTCGGTAGGAAGAGTGCGTAGAGAAGTGGTGTGCGCGAAGATTTGCCGTCTGACGACGATGGCCTGAGTGTATGGTAGGGCCCCTGCGAGATGCGTAGTCTCGCGTGAGGACTGCTGGAGGTGGGGTGAGGGCAACTATTCCCAGATTTTTTCGCTTGCAGAATTGTTGGGGGATGTGATATTATCGTGGAAAGTCTTCGAAGAATCGATGTGAATCGAAACGCTGACGTAGATCCGCACGGAAGTGTAAGAGGGAGGTAGATAATGCGAGACAAAAAGGCAGATCTGGCTGGGCCTGGCATCGGTGACTACGATGAACTGGAGAAAATCCTGCCGCAGGACTACAGTTCTCTGCTGACACCGAAGGAGACGCAGAATGCCATTACTGCAGTGAAACTCTATATCGAAGAACATCTGTCTAGGGAACTCAATCTAATCCGGGTTGAAGTCCCTCTGATCGTAGATGCGGAGAGCGGTGTGAACGACTACTTGGACCGTGATGGCTCACGTACTCCAATAGAATTCCATATCTCCAACGACTACGACAAACACCCAATTGACGCCCAGATAGTGCAGGCCGCGACCAAGTGGAAGCGTGTTGCATTGAAGCAGTTCGGTATGAAAGCGGGGGAGGGTTTGTACACGGACATGCGCGCTGTGCGCAAGGACTACTTCCTCGACCACGATCATAGTGCATATGTGGATCAATGGGACTGGGAGCTCGTGATCACTGAGGAACAGAGGAACTTGCAGTACCTGAAGGAAGTAGTAGAGAAGATCTGGAAGGTACTCAAGGGCGCTGAGACCCATGTGCAGAGCTTCTTCCCTCAACTTAAGAGTGGCAAATATCCTGATCTTCCTGAGAAACTGACATTCATGCACGCTGAAGACATCCTTGAGAGATTTCCCGATATGCCCCGTAAGCAGCGTGAGACTGCAATCCTGCAGGAATACCCGGCGATTTTCATTATTGGAGTTGGCTGGACGCTCGAGGATGGCTACCCACACGAAATGAGAGCAGCCGACTACGACGACTGGGTGACTGAGACGATATCCGAAGATGGAAGACCCATGCACGGTCTTAATGGTGACATTCTTGTCTGGAACCCGGTCACGAAACGTCGCCATGAGCTCACATCTATGGGCATTCGAGTGAATGCCGAGACGCTCAGGAAGCAACTGGAGATTACTGGACAGCTTGATTTCCTCAAGATGCCCTACCACCAGGCGATTCTGAAGAATGAAATCCCTCTATGTATTGGCGGTGGGATTGGGCAATCCCGCACGTATATGCTTCTGCTCAGGAAGGCCCATCTTGGAGAATGCAGTGTCACCGTGTGGCCAGAGATACTCAAGAGAATGTGTCGGGAAAAGAACATTCACGTCTTAGAGTGAGCATGGATCTAGTGCTTCGGATCTACTGGAGTCCCTGGGACGACAGGCTGCAGAAGATCCGAGAGTCTCCTACAGGAGAGATTGAGAGATGCCCGTGAGTCACGTAGGGTCCCACCCATTCAGCATTCGCAGGACTCCAGATGTGAGAGAGAAGCTTTCAATCCTGTCGCGCGATTCACAATATGACCTCGCATGCTCGTGCGGCGTGAGGGAAGATCATCGGTACCGTTCGGAGGATGACAAGTGGATATACCCCATTGCTCTTCCAAACGGAGGTAGGGTCTTTCTATTCAAGACACTGGTCTCCAACGTGTGTGTGAATGACTGCAAGTACTGCCCCTTGAGAGCAGGACAAGATGTGGGACGATTCACGCTTGCACCTGAGGAGCTCGCAAAGGCCTTCTTCGAATACTATCGAGCCCGCAGGGTCATGGGTCTCTTCTTGAGCAGTGGGGTCATAGAGAATCCGGACAAGACAATGGAACGGATCAACAAGGTTGCCCTTCTTCTCAGGAGGAACGATTTCAGAGGATACCTACACTTGAAAGTTATCCCTGGTGCTTCAGATGCAGCGATTGAGGAGGCAGTGTCACTTGCGTCTGCTGTGTCGGTGAACATAGAGACGGCAGGAGAGGAGAGCTTTGGCAAACTCGGCACACGCAAGGACTATCTGGAAGATATCATCCGTCCACTCAAGCTCATCAGTACACTCACTGGAAAAGGTTCGCGTTATGCCAAAGTGAAGCAGACGACGCAATTTGTGGTTGGCGCATCAGATGAGACCGACGAGGAGATTGTCAGGTACGCCTGGGGGTTGTACAGAAGATTGAATCTGAGTCGCGTCTACTTCAGCGCATATCAGAGAGGTCTGGGAGAGCCTGACCTTCCTGGCGAGCGATCCCTGCGGAGCAACGATGATCTCTTGACCCGGGAGCACCGCCTGTATCAAGTGGACTGGTTGATAAGGAAGTACGGCTTCAAAGCAGACGAGATTCCCTTCGAGCCGGATGGTAATCTTTCACTTGTCGGAGACCCGAAGGAGATTTGGGCAAGACGTCATCCGGAATTCTTTCCGGTGCATGTCAACAGAGCAGACAAATACGAGCTCCTCCGAGTTCCAGGGTTCGGCCCTGTGACTGTGACCCGCATTCTCCAGCTTCGGAGGGGTGGAGCGAGGATTGGGTCTATCGAATATCTGGGTAAGCGAGGGAAAAGACTGAGGAACGCAGAGAAATACGTGACCTTCCGCTGAAAGAAAAGGGGGAAAGAAAGAACGCCTTCTATTTTTCTCTCAGGGGCATTTTGCCAGAGAGAGCAAGAGGACTGGGTCGACTATCCCGCACACGTTCTTGTTAAGGTTCTTAAGAAATCAAGGTGTTATGACGCATAGAAGCCATCAGGCGTCAACGGCGCTTTCCCCGCTGTCTTCCGTGAGCTTCATGATGTTTGCCGCCATCACCCCGCTACTGCTCATGTGACATCGGATTGCCATTAGTCACTCTCTTCAGCCACTGTCGTCTAATTCTACAAGTGTACTGAGGCGATAGCGCCTCAATTCAGATGTATGGCTGCTAAAGGTGTTCAGACCGCAGACTTGACAAAAAAGGCCTTTCGGATAGAATTAGGCGATGAATGTGGCTAGCCTCATTGATCACACCCTGCTTCGCGCCGATGCAACAGCGACACAGATGGAGAGTATCTGCGAAGAAGGGATCAAATATGGATTTGCATCTGTGTGCATCAACCCAACCTGGGTAAGCGTTGCTTCATCTTTGCTGAAAGGGTCAGACGTGAAAGTCTGTTCCGTTGTGGGGTTTCCTTTGGGCTCGTTGACACCGAAGTCGAAAGCTCTTGAGGCGGAAGATGCGGTCTCCAATGGTGCTGAAGAACTCGACATGGTCATGAATATTGGCGCCCTGAAATCGGGATATATCGATTGGCTGAGAGAAGAGATTGAAGGCGTGTTGAAATCGGGTGCTGTGCTCAAAGTGATTATAGAGACTGGACTGCTTTCAGAGGAAGCTAAAGTGAGGGCATGTTCTTTGGCCAAAGAGGGAGGGGCTCATTTCGTCAAGACCTGCACGGGATTTGGACCAGGTAGGGCGACGGTGGAAGATGTGAAGCTCATGCGGAGGACAGTAGGTGCGAAGATGGGGGTCAAGGCGTCTGGCGGGATACGAAGGTTCGCGGAAGTTAAGGCTTTGCTGGATGCTGGCGCGACGCGAATAGGCACATCCAGGGGACTGCAGATAGTGAGAGAGGCGGCTGATGAAGCGAGAAATGAGGGCACTGCTTAAATCTCAGCCCACACGAGGAGCTGAGATTGCATCGGTGGCAATTCCCGAACCCGGTTATGGCGAAGTCCTAGTGAAGATAAAGGCAACGAGCATATGTGGTACGGATTTGCACATCTATCAGTGGGATGAGTGGGCGAGCTCTTCGATGAAATTGCCCAGGATATTCGGACATGAATTCGCAGGCGAAATCAGTGAAATTGGCGATGGGGTGCGTGAGGCCAAGCCTGGCGAATACGTTTCAGCCGAGACTCATTTCGTATGCGGTCGGTGTCTCCAATGTCGCACAGGCCAAGCTCACGTCTGCCGCTTCACCAAGATCCTTGGAATAGACGTAGACGGGGTTTTCGCTGAATATGCAGTAATTCCTGAATCGAATCTGATACGATGTCATCGCTCCATTCCTCCGGACATAGCCAGCGTTCAGGAGCCTTTTGGAAACGCAGTGCACTCCGTTTTTGCTGATGACATCCTGGGTGCGACGGTTGCCGTTTTTGGGTGCGGTCCGATAGGACTGTTTTCAGTAGGGCTGGCTGCTACATATGGTGCGAGAAGTGTCATAGCAATAGAGCCACACGATTACAGACGCGAACTCGCACGAAAGATGGGTGCAGTGGACACTCTTAACCCTGAGCAGGTGGATGTCGTCGACACGATCCTCTCACTCACAGCAGACAAAGGTGGCGTGGATGTAGTGCTTGAGATGTCGGGGAACGAGAAAGCCATCGCACAGGCGTTCAGAGTGCTCAGGCCTGGTGGATGGATTTCCCTGCTTGGAATACCCCATAGAAAAGTGGAACTCGACCTCTCAAGAGATGTCATTTTCAAAGGAGCAAGAGTCTATGGAATAGTCGGGCGAAGGATGTACGAGTCTTGGCATAGAACTCAGGGAATCTTGAGCTCGGGTAGACTCGACATCACTCCCATTGTAACCCACACATTCCCACTTGACAAGTTTGAAGAAGGATTCAGTCTGATAGAGGCTGGAGGATGCGGTAAGGTTGTGCTGACGCCGTAGGAATCTGAAGAACCAGGTGGAGAATGTACAGTTGTGAAGATATTGAAAGTGGGGTAAACATGGGGAAGTTCAGTTTTGTTAGCAAGGAATTGGAGAATTTGAAGGAGCAGGGTCTGTACAATATAATAAGGACGATCGGCAGTTCTCAAGGTGCGTGGTTTGTCGTCGATGGGAAAAAAGTGCTCAATCTCTGCTCAAACAACTATCTTGGCTTCGCCAATCATCCCAAGTTGAAAGACGCAGCCAAGCGCGCCATAGACAAGTATGGGATCGGTCCTGGAGCCGTGCGCAGTATAGCTGGCACGATGGATCTCCATCTCGAACTCGAAGAGAAGCTCGCGAAGTTCAAGCGGGTAGAGCGAAGTCTTTCCCTCCAGTCAGGATTGAATTCGAATGCGGCTACCATACCCGCTCTTGTAGACTCAGCAGATGATGTGATATTCTCGGACGAGCTGAATCATGCGTCAATAATAGATGGTTGCCGACTCACCAAAGCCAGGAGGGCGGTGTATCCGCATCTCGATGCTTCAGGGCTCGAAGATCAGTTGAAGAAGGAGAGGGGAGCCAGGCGGAAGCTGATTGTGACTGATGGCGTATTCTCAATGGATGGAGATGTGGCGCCGTTGCCGGACATCGTGGAGCTTGCGCAGAGATATGAGGCTATTCTAATGGTGGACGACGCCCATGGCGAAGGGGTGCTTGGAGATCATGGTAGGGGCATAGCTGACCATTTTGGGCTCCACGGAAAGGTCGATATCGAGATGGGCACCCTGTCCAAGGCATTTGGAGTTGTGGGAGGATATCTGGCCGGTAACGGCGATGCAATTGAATTCCTTCGCCAGAAGGCACGGCCCTTCCTCTTTTCCTCTGCGGTCACTCCACCCGATGTTGCCGCGTGCATTGCGGCAGTGGAAATCCTCGAAGAGTCCGATGAAGCATTAAAGAAACTATGGGAAAATGCGAAATACTTCAAAGAAAAGATGAGCTCTCTGAGGTTTGATATTGGAAACAGTCAGACTCCGATAACCCCTGTAATACTGGGTGAGGCCAAGGTCGCATGGGATTTCTCGAAGAGATTGTTTGAAGAGGACATTTTTGCCCAAGCAATAGGCTATCCGACTGTACCGAAAGGAAAAGCGAGAATCAGAGTGATGATCTCTGCTGTCCATAGTGCGGATGATCTCGACTTTGCTCTGTCGAAATTCGATATGATCGGGAAAGAACTGAGGATAACGTAGTCCAGAACTCAACGCAAGATTTGAGTTCGAAGGGAGGGGATCGTGATAGTGGAACTCAGTGATGAGAATTTCGAAGAAGAGGTGACCAACTCTGCATCTCCAGTGCTCGTAGATTTCTGGGCTTCTTGGTGTTCTCCGTGCAAACTTGTGGCTCCGATAGTTGAGGAGATAGCTCACGAGTACGAGGGGCGGCTGAAAGTATGCAAGTTTGACGTCGAAGAAGGAGGGAATACACCGTCTAAATATGGAATAATGAGCATTCCCGCGCTCTTCATCTTCAAGGGGGGCGAAGTGAGAGAACAGATTGTGGGGTATGTGCCGAAGCAGCACATCATTGAGAAGATAGAAAAGGTTCTATAACATGTCTGTCATCTTAGTAGTCGGAATGCAGTGGGGAGACGAGGCCAAGGGAAAAATAGTGGACTTACTCTCCGAAAAAGCCGATATTGTGGCCAGATTTCAGGGTGGTCCGAATGCTGGGCATACTGTTGTTATCGAAGATGACGAGTTTGTGCTCCATCAAATCCCGTCCGGCATTCTACGGGGTGACAAGGAGTGTGTAATAGGTAATGGTATGATTATCGATCTGCGCGGGCTGGTCGAGGAAATGGAGCAACTTAGAGAGAGAGGCCTTCAGATCGAAGACAATCTGGTCATCTCTGAAGGAGCACATCTCATCATGCCCTATCATAGACTTCTAGACGGAGCCTGCGAGCAGCTTCGGGGAAAAAGGAAGATAGGCACGACGAAGAGAGGAATTGGACCGACGTATGCAGACAAGGTTTCATACAAAGGGATACGAGTGTGTGATCTAATGGACGAGACCGTTTTCGCGCGGAAACTGGAATTCAGTTTAAAAGAGAAGAATTTTCTGTTTCGGCAATTCTTCAGGTTGAAGGAACTGGAGTTCAAGGAGATTTACGAAGAATTCCTGAACCTTAGGGACAAAGTAAGACCGTACATCCGCGATACCAGGGCGCTTATGAGAGAAGCCGTTCAAGAGAAGAAGAACATCCTTCTGGAAGGTGCTCAGGGTACTATGTTAGACGTTGATCATGGCACGTATCCATACGTGACGGCTTCCAATTCGAGCATCGGTGGTGTGGGAGCAGGTTTGGGAATACCGCCTCAAAAAATCGACCACGTGATTGGAGTTGCCAAAGCTTTTACGACCAGGGTCGGGGAAGGACCTCTTCCTACCGAAGAGAGAGGCAAGATTGGAGAGATTCTCAGGGATAGGGGCAACGAATTTGGAGCAACCACTGGGAGACCACGCAGATGTGGATACTTAGATCTTGTTGTGCTCAATCACTCGTGTTGGTTGAATGGCGTGGATCACCTCGCGATCACCAAACTGGATGTACTTGATACGCTCGGAAAGATCAGAGTATGTACGCATTACGAATTCGAAGGAGAAATTCTGCACAACGTTCCAGTCAGTACAGAAATCGCAGAGCGTTGTCGCCCCGTGTACGAAGATCTCGATGGCTGGAGCGAACGCACCTCAGGGATCAAGAGATACGATGAGCTTCCAGATAAGGCTAAGGAGTATCTCAGTTTCGTTTCAAATGGTGTTGGGGTGCCCATAACCATCATTGGAACTGGACCAGGAAGAAGCGACGCAATAGTCCTTGAAAGTCTTTTTCAGAAATGAGTCCAGCTTTCTACTCTACTGATGTGACCCGGAGAGCAGTCAACGAGTGTCTGGCCGGGGAAGCCCTCGAAAGGAAGACCTGACCGCATGCGCAGAGATATTTGCCAGGCGATTCCGAAAGATGCGAGACCGTGTGTGAAGACGGCAGCTACAGACTGAGGACGACTTCAGGAATTGAACAGAAAAGAAGAACGGAGGCAAAATGATTGAAGTGGGATGTTGTGGTTATCCAGTCGCGAGAAGGAAGTATTTCTCCAAGTTCAGAATGGTAGAAATCCAAACCACATTTTATAATCCGCCACGTCCGGAAGTAGCAGAACGGTGGAGGGTAGAGGCACCGAAGAGCTTCGGATTCACTCTCAAGGCTTGGCAGCTCATAACTCATTCTCCCAAGTCACCGACCTATACAAAAGCCAAACTGGACATTCCCAATGAAAAACTTGGGAGTTACGGATTCTTCAGGCCGACTCCGGAGGTTTTCAATGCATGGGAGAAGACTGAGGAAATCGCCAGAGT
>Ga0209635_10001511_pt1 | contig 17315 bp, 11 predicted proteins | sample DeeMarSWOR230_32_FD_187463 | JGI IMG/M metagenome (GOLD analysis project Ga0209635, IMG submission 187463) | Marine sediment microbial communities from White Oak River estuary, North Carolina - WOR-2-30_32 (SPAdes) (version 2) | ecosystem: Environmental > Aquatic > Marine > Intertidal zone >... | reverse complement strand
CTGATTTAATATCTTAATATAAGATATGCATTTGGGAATCGTTCAAACAACCTATCAAATAAATGTAGGTTTAAATAATTCATTTTATCTCTTGGTATGTTAATTTTGAACGGGTCAGACCACTCACTTTCCCCACCATAAATATCTTTTACTTTTACTCTAACAAAACGTTCCCCTTTCTCTTTCCAACTATAGGTTTCCTCAGCAGTTTCTCCTGACTCATAAGGTCCAAGCCAGAAGCTGTAGTTTTTATCATCCCAATCCCATATATAATATAATTTTTCTTCATCAGGTTCGGTAGCAGAGCTTTTAAATGTATAATTTTTTCCGGTTTTTCCCACTGAAGAACCCTTTGGCTTACTAGGTTTGTTTGGCCGCTGGTTTTCATAATCTGACACCTTAACAAGCCAAGCATTGAAATCTGCACCTGAGCCATAGGATTCTGTCATTCCAGAAGCAACAAATCCGCCATCTGAGGTTATATCAACTGTATATGTTGTATCATATTTTTTTCCTCCGATTATCTTTTCCCAAAGAATGTTTCCATTTTCATCAATTTTTGATATCCACATATCGCCAACTGAATAAACTGGAAGAATTGCGTTTGTTACCCCTGCAACAATATATGAATTATCTAGAGTTTTTTGTATGTAATGATGTACTGCAAAACAATCCTCTCCTTTTGGTGTTATAAATGTTTTATTCCATTCTTCATTTCCATATTTATCTATTTTTACCATCCAGGCATTTAGATAACCCCCAAATTCAGAATCTTTTTTTTCAGATAAGAACACATATCCACCATCGTGGGCTTCTTTTATAGATAGACCTTGATATGCTGGTCCAAATTTTTTATTCCATTGTTCATCTCCATTTCCATCTGTCTTTACAACCCATGCATCACGTCTATGGGTTGATGAATTATCTACGTAACCTATCATCACATATCCTCCATCAGATGTTATTTGAACCTCCCAAAGATGTTCTTTGTTTTTTGTTCCATAGGTCTTATTCCATAGTTCATTACCATCTCCATCAATTTTAATCAACCAACCATCAAGGTTGTTACTATTTCCAAACGAATATGTGCTTCCAACTAATATATATCCTCCATCAGGTGTGTATGCAATAGATTTCTCTATTAAATCATAATAATTTCCTCCAAATGTTCTATTCCATTCTTCATTACCTGAAGAATCGGTTTTTATAACCCATGCATCCATGGAACCTGCCCCATAAGATTCTGTTATTGCCGATATAATGTATCCTCCATCATCTGTCTGAATTATCCCATGTCCATTATCAGTTTTACTTCCTCCAAAACTTTTATTCCATATTATATTACCAGACATATCTGTTTTAACAAGCAAACAATCCCCTCCAATATCCCAAGAATCTGCATTAATGCCGCCAAGAGCGATAAAGCCACCATCACTTGTTTCTTTTACAACAAAAAAAACATCATATTTATTACAACCAAAGGTTATGTTCCATTCCTCTTCTGGCCCATTATTAAAAATAGTTTTCCCAAATTCTTCGATTTTTATAGATTTTGCGATTGATCTTCTATTTTTTTCAGATATTCCACTTGCATTAAGTCCACTAAGAATAAAAATCCCAACAATTAATAAAAGCATAATTTTTTTGTTCATATTCTTTCCTTCCTCAGTTTATTTAAACAATATTTAATAAAGAATTTAATATTTATTATCTATAAATTGAACAAAATTAGAAAAAAAGTAAAATTCTATAGATTTATGTTCAATTAATTATTTTTTTCTGTGTAAAAAATATATTAACAAATATTTGATAAAACAATATCATCCTTTATTTTTTCTTTAGTTACACTTCCAATAATCTTGCTGTAGCTTAAAGGAAGAGAAAGTAATAAATCCTCCTCTTTGAAAATAATTCCCGCCTCAACAAATATTTTTAACATATTGTTAAGTTCATTTTCTGAAATATGAGATAATTTTTCTTTAAGTGTGTCTAAAGATATTATATTTTCACATGCAAGAATTATTTCTCTTTCTTGAGAATTTAGCACATAGATCATTACATTTCCATGGTTTCTATTGTCATATATCTTAAGATAGGTTTTACCGTCAATATAGTAAAAAACATGTTTTTCAATAGTTGTTTTTCTTTTTACTGCCTCATGCCCTCTATTTTCAATGATTGTTTTCCAATCCTCTACAAGACTCTTCCATCTGTTCTCTTTTATCTCCTTTTTTCTTTTAAACTGGTTGAAAAAGAAGAAATCATTTTTTAAAACTTCAGGTGGATACATTATTGTATCAATTATTTTGTACTCAAGCTTTTCAATATTGAACTGCTGAGGATTTTTGTATATTGGGCTATCATATCCAACAACAAACTGACTGATTTGAGGGGGATCAATATAGTCTTTTATAAACTCAATGTTGTGGATTGTTTCAAGAAAATCAATATGGTCTTCGTTTGGATAGTTCACAATCAAGTTATAGTTATTATAGATACTATTTTCTTTACAATATTTCAAAGCAGCAATATTGTCAATTAGTTTTACACCCTTATTTATCTTTTTAAGATAGTTTGAGGAGAAAGCCTCAATTCCTGTTTGAATATTACAAAAACCTGCTTTTTTAAGAAGAGTATAATCATCACTTTTTAATTGACCAGCTCTTGCCTCAATATACAAATTAAAATCCTTTCCAAGTGATATTATTTTTTCACATAATTTTCTGTAATCATTTTGAGGCAGAGTGTTACCGATTACCTGAAATGTTAAATTTTTATAGGTTTCAGAAAGATAGTTTAGCTCTTCAACAAATCTTTCAACTGTTTTCTCTCTGTATTTTTTATTATATACTGAAATATTGCAAAAAGTACAATTGTTCCACCAGCAGCCTCTAGACAGTTCAATTGGAAGTCTACCGAATAGTGCATAGTATTGTTGTACCTCATCTGAAATAATACTTAGGTCCTGAAAATAGGATTTAAAATCAAGGTATGGAAGGGTGTTTATATCAATGAAATTATCATTTTTATTCCAAATGATATCATTGTTTTTTCTATATATCAAACCAGGAATAGTTGAATAATTTTCAAATTCATTTGAAAGCAAAAACAACGCTTCTTCCCCTTCACCTGAAACTATGAAATCTATCCAGTCAAATGCATTTAATACTCTTTTTCCAAGTTCATTTATGGTTGTGCTCCCACCAAATACTATTATTTTTTTAGGATATTTTTCCTTAATTTTTTTAGCAATTGCAAGTGAAGGTAGGAACTGGCCATAGTTTAAGGTAAATCCAATAATATCAAATTTTTCCCAGTTACTAGGATGAATTGCATATGAATAAAATTTATCGGTTAAAGATAAGTAATTTTCAAAAGGAAGGGTTTCTTTATACTTTTTATCGGTTGTGATAATATTTTCATAATAATATCTAAATTTTTCAAGATTTTTTTCCCAATGTATTGGGAATAGATATTTAGAAAAAGCAAGTTGAGCAATATATGAATCGTTCGGACTATTTATCAGATAATTATAATTGTTCAACCCATAGATTTCAGCTGCATTAAGATACAAGTGTTTTGTTGTTATGTTTACATTTCTATCCTTTAGATACGCATCAAAAAGTGCCAATTGTACAGATGGAATACTGGTTTCAGCAAATGGCATTGATACTAAAATTGTTTTTTTACTTTCCTGCATCCTCATCCTTATTTTTAATCAATCTGATATAAGCTTAAATATTTAACTATTTGCCTCGGGATTATAAAAATCCTAAAATATACAATTATCTTTTACATATCGTAAATATGTACAAGTTAGATCTAAAAGATAGAAAGATTTTGTATGAGTTAGATTTGAATTGCAGGCAATCAAATACACAAATTGGAAAAAAGGTTGGATTAAAAAGAGATGTTGTATCTTATCGCATAAAAAAACTTGAAGAAAATGGAATAATTCAAAATTATTGGGCACTAATTGATACATTTAAACTTGGATATGACGTTTTTAGATTATATATAAATTTCCAATATATAAATTCTGAAGTAAAAAAAGATATAATAAATTATTTTGTAGATTATAAAAATTCATGGGTTGTCGCAACATTAAAAGCAGAGGTTGATCTTGGGATTGTTTTATGGGTAAAGGACATTTTTGAATTTTATCAGTTTTGGGAAAAAACTCTTGATAAATATGAGGATTATTTTGCTAAATACGCAATTTCAATTTACGTGCAAGGTATTGTATATAAAAAATCCTATTTATTACCTGAAAAAAAAGATATACATAAAAGGGAAATAGGCAAAGTAAGTTGTGGAGGGAAACAAGTTACAATTGATAAGATAGATTATCAATTACTAAATGAACTTGCTGTAAATGCCCGGGCACCATTAATTGATTTGGCAGTAACAATTGGATCCTCTTCACAAAGTGTAAATTATAGAATAAAAAATCTTGTAAAAACTGGAGTTATTAAAGCTTTCAGAGTCGATATAGATCTCTCAAAATTGGGACTTCAACGTTTTAAACCTAATATTTATCTAAAAGATCATCGTTTGAAAGCCCCTGTTTTTAATTTTCTAAAAAATAAACATTATTTGGAATATATGAATTTGTCAATTGGTTGGGCTGATTTAGAACCAGAATTTGTTGTAAAAGATTTTGATGAATTATTAAAAATTCTAGATGAAATCAATATAAAATTTTCTGGGGCAATAAAAAAGCAATCATTTTTTATTTTTGATAAGGTGCATAAACTTCGATGTTTACCTGAGTTCATAAATCCTAAATAAATTGAAAAATAGAGCCATTAAAGCTCTAATAATTAAATTAAACAACTTAATAAAAAAAAATTTTACAAGCAAGTTGGAATAATAAATCCTGCGGAAGCGGCTATTGCACCTGCAACAGCTCCTGCAACCATTATTTTATCCATATTTTTTTCCCACCATCCTTCATATTGTCATATATTGACATGATATAATCTCTCATTTGCAGTATATAAAACTATCGTGACAGAATATCAAATAGTAAAAAAGACACTTTTAAATATGAAAAAATCAACTGTATAACAAATAATTTGCAGTATTAATTCAACAATGAGTCAACAACCGGTTTCAAAAACTTATTGTTTATATAATCCATATATCTTGTAATATCCTTTATAATGAACATCATCTCTTCATTAATGAAAAATGAGGACGAATATAAGAAATAGTATCTTTCAACAACAATTTCCTTATTCTGCATTTCCTCAAAAAATTCTATAAATCTTTTCTCATTTAAACCAAGTTTTGATAGTAGTGTTGTAGGATCAGAGTTATCAGATGAAAAATAGTAATTATTTAGATTTTTATCATCTTCATAAAAAATTGCCCGATACTGCTCTCCACCACTGGAAAAATTTATAACATTCCTTTGTTCCTTAGCATAAACATAGAAAAAGAAGTAGAATTTCAAGGATTCCTCCTCAGTTCCGGAAAGGTCCATTATTTTTTTATACTCAGTTTTAAGGTAGTTTTCAACCTCAGGTGAACACCATCTCTGTCCGTTTATATTTTCAATTAAACCAAGGTCTTCAAGATTGCTGTAAAATTGCTCTAATGCATCAACTATTCTTTTGTCATTTAATAAGACCCTTTCATACCAAATGTTATCATCAAATGCAAAGGGGTTTTTAAATGGGTTTAAAAGTCCATTTTCCTTTATATTTACATCCTTCCACAATATTCTATTTATAAAACAGGCAACAGCTCTCTCTGGTAGCTTTTTTATTTTCTGCTGGAATCTTGTTGAGTTCTCATTTACTCTATTGTTCATTATTGATTCGCAGACACTAAGGCCATAATCAGTAAGGTCTACAATGTTTCTGTTTGATTCAATGTTTACAGATATAAGATTTTTTACAATTAAACTATCAAGAGTCTCCTTTTCAAAACTTTTCGAGCCACTTATAACTTCATTCTGATAATAATACAGCCTGAGAAGGATGTTTATTTCTTCAGAATTTAGACTATGAACAAGTTTTGTTATATCTATTTTCATTACCCATCCACCAACAGAAGAATGCCTTGAAATGGTTTAAATGTTTTCATTAAAAGGCTCTAAATTACACTTAAAAAAGCTTTAAAAATTAATAAATCTTTATTTTTTTAGGTCAAGTATTATTTCAGCAGCCCATCTTGCAGCATTTGCTGAAACACTAGGGCATTTATCTACATGACCTCCAGCTTTTTCGAACTCTTGATACTCCTTTGCATCTAAAAGTTTGAAGGATTTACCAAATATCTTTTTTTGTACGTCCTTACACAAAGGCGAACCATACTCTTCAATAAATCTGTCATAAAGTTTTTTTGAATATAAAAAGACACGCCTCCTACTATCACCTTTTTTAAAATCTTCATAAGTTCTTCCAACAACAGAGCCAATTGCCAGAAGTCCACCTGATAGTGCACCACATGTTCCCTCTGTGGAAAGTGCACAACCACCTGCAAGGGCATCTGATGCCTGTATTGTAGCAGGGTCAGCAATGTTTATTGTTTCATGTAATGCTGAAAGAACGCATTGTGGGCAGCTTCCTATTTCTGCTTCATATTTAAATGCTAAACGATACACTCTTTCAAGAATTTGTTCATTTGAATGCATTAGGTTCCCTCGGATTTATCCGTACATCTGGGTAGGGATTGGTGGAAGTGTTGGTGCTGTTGGTTTTGATTGCTCCATAAATCTTTTAATTTGCTCCTCGATTTTTTCTGCTTCCTTATATAAGGGTTTAGGGTCAATCTTTATTTCTGGAAGCATAACATCGAGCTTTTTAAGCAAGTTTCCAGCTGATCTTGAATCAGGGAAAGCGGAATGGGCTTCTGAAAGAAGGCATATAACGTTACGTTTCAATAGAACTCCTTCATAAAGCAAGACTCCAGTTACACCAGTAATCATTCCTTCCTTTGTCTCTTCTATTTTATATTGCTTAAGAAATTGTTTCATTTGATTATTGCTTCCAACACCATAAACCATAGGCTTTTTTTTTCCTTCTCCTACAGCATGGGTACCTTCGAGTGCAACGACAATCTTGCAACCCTTTTTATCAGACCATTCTAAAATTTTTTCAGCAAGTGTTTTTATAATATGATATGGTGGCATAAATTCAGAGATAATTACTGCAAGCTGTTCGCAGGTACCGTCTGGTCCACATTTCTTCTTACCTGCATAAATTCTGACAGGTGGTGATGGTTTTGATTTATGAATAACTGTTGCTGGCATAAATTCTTTTGATACAATTGTTCCGATTTCATCTAGTTTTAATGTATCAATTATAAAATGACCTGCTATTGAACTTATCAGTCCAACTGTTGGAAAAGCAACAACCAGTAAGCTATTTGATAAATCTTCTTCTCTATATTCAATTAATTCAATATCTTCCATACTACCCCAGCCTGATATCTTCTTTTTCTACTTAAACGTTATTTTAAAATAATAAAAAGTTTACGAGTTGAGAAATATTGTTAATTTTGTAATCAGCTTCAACATTTATTCCAATTACCTTACATCCAGCAGCTTTACCTGCTTCAACATCACTTCTTGTATCTCCTATTAGTATTACTTCTCTAGGTTTTAAATTTAATAATTCACATGATTTCAAAATAATCTCAGGATCAGGTTTTGACATTTTTACATCATTACTTGTCAATACAAATTTAAAGTATTTATAGATATCAAATTTTTTCAAAACTTTTATAGCACTATCTTTTGGAGTATTTGTAATTACAGCTTTTCTAAAAGTTTTTAATTTATAAAGGATTTTTTTTGTACCTGGATAAATTCTAATTTTGTTTATATGATTTTTATAGAATTTATTACAAGCCTCTCCAACTTCAAGGTTTAGATTCATTTTATTTATATTATCAAAAAGATCATGACCCCAATATCTGTTAATAAATTCATCTTTTGATATCTCATTGTGATTGTATAACTTCAATGCATCATTTAGGGCAGCAAGCCATGCATCAAATGAATCTACAAGAACTCCGTCTAAATCAAATAAAATAGCACTAGGTTTTAATTTCATAATTAAATCGTTAGTCCTACGTTATTAATGGCTACTACAAAAACATTATTAAAAACTATAATGTTTTTAACAGCTCAATCAATAACTATTTTGATGATTTAAATGAGGGAGATTAAGGTTGTATCTAAAAAAAGAATTGAAATGATTGATATCACTAGTGATGTTCAGAAAATCGTTGATGAACTAGATATAAAAAAAGGAATAGCTGTAGTATATGTTCCTCATACAACAGCAGGGATTACAATAAATGAGGGAGCTGATCCAAGTGTACAAAGAGATATAATTGAAACACTGAAGAAACTTGTTCCTGAATCTGGTGATTATCATCATATGGAAGGAAATAGTGATGCACATATCAAAGCAAGTATATTAGGGTCCTCAGTTAATGTTTTAATTGATAATAATAGAATGGTTTTAGGCACTTGGCAACATATATTCTTTTTTGAGGGGGATGGTCCTAGACACAGAAAGGTATATTTGGATTTCATGAAAAATTGATTTATTGAAATGAATTAATATACTCCTTCAAGGATTTTGATTAAATGTTATATTACATCCATGGTTACATGTCTGAACCAAACAGCACTAAAGGTTTACTTTTCAAAGAAAAACTAAATGCAAAGGCAATAAAATATAGAGATTGCGAACCACAGGATATTATTATTTCAGATTGTATCGCTAGGATTAAAAATGAAATAAAAAATGATGAAGATGCAACTCTCATTGGTTCATCTCTTGGTGGATTTTTAGCTGCAAAGGTGGCACTTGAAAATAAAAATGTTAAAAAATTGATACTTCTCAACCCTGCGATAATTCCCCCATCTGTTGATATTACAAAAATTCAGGATATGCCACAAAGAATACTATCTGATATTCAAGACAAAAGACTCTTCGAAGAGAAAATATATTCAGATATTTTCATATTAATTGGTCTAAATGATGAATTGATTCCTCTTAATTGGCCAATTGAATTTGCATTGTCACAGAAAACAACAATAAATTTTTTTTATGATGATCACAGATTTACAAAAAATATGAAACAACTTCCTAAAATAATTTATAATATCTTATACAAAAATATTAAGATGTGATTTGCATTATCATCTGAATTGTATGGAAGACATTTGGATTGAGAAATACAGACCTAAGGTTTTAAATGATGTTGTTGGTCAAAATGAAATAATAGAGAGATTAAAGGCATATGTAAAAACTAAAAATGTGCCCCACCTTCTATTTGCAGGACCTCCTGGAACAGGTAAAACAACATGTGCTTTAGCCCTTGCAAAGGAATTATACAAGGATACTTGGAAACAAAATTTTATTGAGCTTAATGCTAGTGATGAAAGAGGCATTGGAATTATTCGTGGAAAAATAAAAGATTTTGCAAGAACTGCACCGATTGGAAACTCACAATTTAAGATAATATTTATGGATGAGGCAGATTCTCTTACTTCAGATGCACAGTCTGCCTTAAGAAGAACAATTGAAAAATATACTCGCATATGTCGTTTTATTTTATCTGCAAATTATTCATCAAGAATAATTGAACCAATTCAATCTAGATGCACTGTATTTAGATTTTCACCAATTAAGGAAGATGATATAAAAAAGTATATGGAAAAAATTGCAGATTCTGAAAAACTAAAGTTAACCCAAGACGGTCTTGAAACCCTAATTTTTATTTCAAAGGGAGACCTTAGAAAGGCAATAAACATCTTGCAAGTTGGTGCTTCTGTTAATAATAACATAACAGCAGAACTTCTATATGAAACAAGTGCGACAGCAAAACCTGAGGATATAAAGGTACTAATAAATACTGCACTTGGTGGAAATTTTATGGCTGCAAGAAGTCAGCTTTATGAACTTTTAATAAAATATGGTCTAAGTGGAGAAGATATAATTAAACAAATACATCAGAACATATTTGATCTAGCACTTCCTGATGAAACAAAGGTAAGACTTATTGAAAAAGCAGGGGAGATAGAATTCAGACTTATAGAAGGAAGTAATGCTCATATACAACTTGAGGCTCTTCTTGCTCAGTTTGCCCTTGAGGGTGGTAAACTAAGATAGATTTTTTCTAATAAAACTATCAACAATTTTTTCAAGTTCCTTACTTGTTTCCTCACCAACCCCATATCTTACTCTAACAATGGGTTTATCTGTTTTTAACACCCGTGTAATATCAATTGGTGTTCCACTAACAACAATATCACAATCTGAGCTGTTTATGGTTTGTTCAAGTTCTTCGATTTGTTTGTTTCCATATCCAAGGGCTGGTAAAACATTTGAAAGATGGGTGTATTTATTGAATGAATCAACAATTGAACCGACTGCAAATCTTCTCGGATCAATTATTTCTTTTGCACCCCACATTTCAGCTGCAATCTTTCCGGCACCATACCTCATCCCACCATGGGTTACCGTAGGACCGTCCTCTATTACAAGTACTTTTTTACCATTTATTATTTCCTTATTTTCAGCAATTATAGTTGAAATACCCTCAATTACTTGAGCATCTGAATTTATTTTCTTAATGTTATTTCTAACTGTTTCAATATCTTCCTTTTTTGCAGTATTTACCTTATTTATTATTATGATATCAGCGGTTCTTGCATTAAGTTCACCTGGGTAATAAGATAGTTCATGCCCTGCTCTATGAGGGTCGGTAATAGTAATCCACAAATCAGGTCTTATAAATGGAAAATCATTGTTTCCTCCATCCCAAATTATAATATCTGCCTCTTTTTCAGCTTCTCTAAGTATCTTTACATAATCAACGCCTGAAAATATCGTTCCGCCCATATCAATATAAGGTTCGTATTCCTCACGCTCCTCAATTGTACAGTTGTATTTGTCAAGATCATTATATTCTGCAAAACGCTGTATTATCTGTATTGTCAAGTCTTTATCATATGGCATTGGATGACGTATACATGCAACTCTGTGTCCCTTTTCTCTTAGAATTTCAAATAGTTTTCTTGAAACCTGCGATTTTCCGCAACCTGTTCGTACAGCACAGACTGCAATTACAGGCTTTTTTGACTTAAGCATTGTTTTATTTGTTCCCATTAAAATAAAATCTGCCCCAGCTGCATTTACCAAGGCTGATTTTTCCATAACATAGGAGTTAGGGATATCACTATAAGCAAAAACAACTTCTTCAATCTCGTTTTCTCTTATAAGTTTTGTAATATCTTCCTCTGGATAAATTGGAATTCCTTCAGGGTAAAGCTTACCAGAAAGTTCAGGAGGGTATTTTCTACCATAGATTCCTGGTATTTGGGTTGCGGTAAATGCAACTACATTGTAATCTTCATTGTCTCTAAAATATGTGTTGAAATTATGGAAATCTCTACCTGCTGCACCCATTATAATTACTTTCTTTCTTGCTGACATAAATTAAGCCTTAAACTGCTCACCGTAATAAATTTTATATTTAAACCTTTTATTGTATAAGTAAAAATACAGTCTATTTTTATTTTTTAAGAAAGTATAATTTTTTTTAAAGAAGATAGATACCATTTTTTAAAATAATATATAAAAATAACAAAAATAAAAAGAGAAAAGACATTTAATCTATTAGAGATTTAACAGTAATCTATGTAATTATTGTAAATTTATTTATTTTTTTATTTGGTAAGCATTTGCATACCACTTAAATGTATTAAATGGCAGAGGATTAGGTGATACTTTATTTTTTGGGATATTTATATTGATTTCTGCCCAGTCACTTTCAGCATCCAGAATATCTTTTGCTTTAGCTTTTATTGAAAAGTTACCTTTTTCTTCCCATGTATGATTTAATGATATTTCAAACCCAGATTCAACATAATTAGTCCAATCTGTAATTGTGCTGTCCCCCCAGTCAATGTAATAGCATACATCATTTTCTTCTGGATCATTTGTAACAAAGGTAAATTCATATTCTTCACCTGGTTTTCCACTGTTTGGACCATTTATGCTAGGTGCATCTGGCGGATCATTTACACTAAGTACTGTTATTGTAACAGTTGCAATATTTGAGTTATCTGTTCCATCATTTGCTCTATATGTAAATGAATCGATACCAAAGAAATTTGTATTTGGTGTGTATTGGAATGCTCCATTTGGATTTAATGTCAATTCACCATTTGATGCATCATTTACCAATATTGCTGTCATTTTATCATTTTCTACATCAGTATCATTTGAGAGAATACCAGGTGCTGCAATGTTTAGAGTGGTATCTTCGTCGATAGTATAATAATCGTCGTTTGCTACTGGTGGGTCATTTATTGGGTTTATGGTTATTATTACTGTTGCTGTGTTTGAATATTCATTGCCGTCATAGGCTTGATATGTGAATATATCTGTTCCGTAATAGTTAGTGTTGGGTGTATATTGGAATGCTCCATTGATATTTAGGTTTAATATACCGTTTGAGACGTCGGTTATTAGTGTTGCTGTTAGGGTGTCATTTTCTTGGTCTATATCATTTTCAAGTACACCAGGTGTTGCAATGTTTAGCGTGGTGTCTTCGTTGACGCTATAAGAATCATTATTTGCAACTGGTGGATTATTAGGTATTGTGGTAAACATCCATATTGGTCCCGCGCTTGAGGATCCATTGTTATCCATAGCATAAATTTTCCAGAAATACTGTGTACCATACTCAAGAGTTCCAGGGGCCCATGTTATTAATGTTTGTGACGCTGGATAAGGTCCAATAGTTGTTACATATGGAGGATCAATATCTGATCCAAAGTATATATCATAGGTAACAGTATCATTTTCATCTTTATCTCCGCCATTCCAACTCAAGTCAGTAGTAAGATTTACATTAATTGAACCATTTTCTGGATAAGGATTATTAGGAGTATATGGTGGACAATTTCCCATAACTGTTACGACTGAAGTTGTAAGATTATTATAATTATTTTGATCTCCTATTAATTCTGTTGTAACTTTTATTGAATATACTGCTGGTGAGGCATCCCATGGTTGAGTGAATTCGACATACGCTGTGGAATAAGCTGAAATACCAATAGTTTCATCAGATGTATAGACAATATCACCTGGATTTCGTAGAGTTCCTTCTGAATATATCTTGACATCATCAAGGTACCAGTAATTAAGGTTCCAATAATAACCATCAAATTCGAACCGCACTTGTGTCGCTGATCCAATATCTGCACTTATGTCAATAATAACTGTTTGTGGGTCAATATCACCTTGTACTGGATTTTCCCATGGTGTTACATCTGTCCAAGGGTCACCAGAAGATGACCGTGTGAGCACACTACAATTAAAGTAATCATAGTAATGATCAATGTAATGTTTAAACTCTAATGTTAAAGATGGTGCTCCTATTGTATTAACAGGTATTGAATCAAGGTAAGCATAATCGTCTGAAATATAATACCATGCCAAATATGCCTCAGGAGGTTCGCCTCCTGCATAATTACCGTTATTTTGTTGCCAATCAGATTGTTCCTGTGACCATCCCTCTGGTGGGAAACTACCTGAGAAGTTCTCATCTAAAAATGTTCCGAAAATCCCTTCGATGATTTCACAATGAACTGGAACAATAGGCTGATCATTGCTTCCAAAGTTTTTAACTGTAGCATTAATTGTATATGATCCAGATTCAATTGAGCCTGTTGGATAGTTTATAGTGATAGCACCAACATCAGTGCTATACACAACTGTTAAATTAACTGGTATATGTAAAATAGGGTCATCGAGATCATTACTAGTAATAACGAGGAAAGCATTATACGTATCCTGCGCTAGATCATTTGTGTCAACTATTACGTCTATATCTATCGAACTACCGATATCAACGCTACCTTCAGTTTGATCAACTGATAGCCATCCTGATTTCCATTCAATAATCCATTCCACTCCAGGGCCAATTATGATATCGCAAGCTTTTACTTCATTTTCACCGTCGTCATCCATATCAGCAATAATTGCAGAGGATAACATTCCTTCTGTTTGTGTAATAACACTTTCTTCATAATATGAATGACCTCTGTATCCTATTACATGAACATCATCTGTCCCAACAAGAAGTTCTATATTTCCATCATTATCTGCGTCACCAAAGTACATTGCTTCGATTATATCATCTTCTCCTGGATAATTATCATGCCATGTTTGTACGTAGTTACTACCATCCCACTCATAAATATAAGCATCTGTCCCTTCTAGACCTATACCAATCTCGTCTATTCCATCACTATCAATATCACCACAGACAATAGCGTATGGATGCGAAGGCAGACTACTTGCTACAATTTCAGCATTCCAAGAACTGCCATCCCAGTTAAGTGCATAAACCGTATTATATGAAGCAGCTGCAATCACTTCAGTATCTCCATCATTATCAGTATCACCACTCCAAACCATAGGAGTCTCAGTAGATTCACCTGAGCTCCAGCTTGTTTCATGTACAAATGATCCACTGCTCCATCCTAAAGCAGTTACGTGATAACCACTGCCTGAATCTGGCCAATTCGCAATTAAAACTTCCATGTCATTATCTTCATCATAATCACATGCATAAATATCATAGGCAAAATCAAATCCTGTACTACTATAATGATCTAAATCAGTTAAGGTATTACCATCCCAATCATACGCATAGACTCCATCAAGGTCACCATAAACCCATGATACTGCAAATTCAAGGTCACCATCATTATCTAGATCAACAACGCACGCACCTGATGGTGTCCCTGAACCTTCTGACCATTCATATTCCTGTTCATAATTTTCAGAGCTTTGATTATATGAAAGAATTATTGCGCTATAACTTGCGTATCCTCCAACAAGTGTCTCATTCTGTCCATCCTCATCAATATCTCCAACTGGTTGGGCAAACTGTGAATGACCCGAACCACCATATGTATAACTCCATTGTTCATTCCATCCACCACCCCAGTTACCAGAATAGGAAATTTCAAATTCCAGGGTTCCCTCAGCTGTTACCTCATTTCCAATAGTAAGTGTATCAAAATAGGTCACACCTTCATCTAGATATAAATTGAAATCAGTTGGATAAGTCCATATATCTGGAGAAAGTACCACATAAACAGTCTTATATATAGCATTATTACAAGTAATATTTTCACCAGGCACAGGCGCTGCCTCTATACCTACTAGATATGTACCAGCATCTGGATTCCATTCAAAGCTTACATCCAGAGAATGACCGGCATTCAAACTACCAATGACTGTGCTATCTTCTACAGTACCATTAACAGTGAAGTTAACCTGAATATTTGTTTCATTGTTTATACCGCCATTCAATATTGTTGCATTAACATAAGTAGTCACATTATATGGAATATATTCAGGTACATCCAAATTAAATACTCCAATGTCATGTTCGGCTGCTAACCAAGCAAGTAGCCTGCTCATAATTGTAGTTCTATCAGGCATATTGTTTATTGCTTCAAAACCAAAGGAGAAATATACAACTCTATATGCTTCTGATTGAACACTTATACCTGCTTTATATGGCGAAGCATCACTATAATAGAAACAACTAGTTGCAGGTGAGATGGGTTGAATACCATCTGGCCAATCTTGATTATTAGCTCCATCTCCACTCTGGATATCAAATTCTAAATCATCACCTATCGCATCTCCTATTTCACCAGCAACATTCCAGCCAGCTGTGTCTACCTCATAGGAAGCATTTAGATAATCTGAATAAAAAGAGGTTGTACCAATATCATATCCGATGTCTTGTCCTGATAAAAATAATTTTCCACCATTATCTAGATATGTAGCTAGATTATTTTGATCATCAGTTCCAATCGTATTAGAAGAGGTAGTTCCGGTAAACCATACAACAGCGGTATATGCTTGCATTTTGCTTGGAGTTGGTGATGAAAGTTCACTTCTATCCCAAATGTCGTAAACATAGGAAGATGCTAATAGAGCATTTTCGTACCATGATTCATAGCTGTATCCATCATCATCGTCAACAAGGAGAACATTTCCTTTAGCCATAAACACGGTAACTGTATGGCTCTTGTACTGATTTTTTAAATAGGTTTCCCCAGTTACAGGAACGGCATATATAATAACATCATATGTACCAAGCCCAGAATCTGTTCCATCCCACATGAAGGTAACCCAAGAATTTGTTCCACTTGCTAAAAATATATCAGTGCTGTTTTCTAAGGTATCATTTGCGATGAAATTAATAGTAATTGTTTCATCGGTGGATCCAAGATTTTCTATATATCCTTTAACAGGTTTTGCAAATCCTTGTCCTAGGTATTCAGGTGCTTGTATCTGAGTAACCGCTATATCTGGACCATAGATTACATTATGGCATTTTTCATTATCATTTGTTATATTTTCACCTGGAACTAAAGTGACGTTTACACACAGTGTTTCCCAACCAGATGTTGGTGTATGATATAACCAGCCAATATTTATGAGTGTATTTTTCTCAAAAAAGGAAATATTTGTACTATTTTCTAGAGTACCGTTTACTAAAAAATTTGCCCAAACATTTGTCTCATTATATTTCCCATTATTATATAACGTAACATTAACCCATATATCAGCATCAGCTGGCTCATGAGATGAAACATGGATTTTTTGAATACCAATATTATGGTCTGGTTGAATTGGTGGTTTAATTGTTTGTGCAGGATCTCCAAATAAAAGACAGCTTTGGATAGTTCCCCTCCAGCTACCTGGAGCACTTGAATAAGTCCAATCGATAGTAGGAGCCATAGAATCCTTGGATCTTGCATGTGCTCTTCCAAGTTGCCAATTCATAGTGCTTATAGAATTATTTGTTGTATCAAACATGTAATCCCAAAATAGTTTTTGTTGTAATGCACTTGATGAGTTGGTGTCATCAAATGAACCCCATCCATAACCAGTATGGTAGACACAAGCAAAAGCAAGCTCGGTATCATTATGAAACAACATAGAATGCAAAACGCCATCATCTGCAGCATCCATATCACCACAATGACACCCATAATCTGTTACAAAAAAGGGCTTTGTGTTATGGTAAAGATCTTCCCAATCATCATAATCTACATCCATAGACATATATTCATTTGCATGAGCTATAGAACTTATGAGAGTTACTTGATCATCGTTAATTGCATCTCTTAATCCTTGGATAGCTTCAGATGTAGAGCCACCCATCCATCCTCCGGGATTTGTTGGCTCAGCAGTCCATTTCACAGAAAGGTTATACTCCATCCCTGGATTTTCTGAATTCCATGT
>Ga0209635_10001507_pt1 | contig 17327 bp, 17 predicted proteins | sample DeeMarSWOR230_32_FD_187463 | JGI IMG/M metagenome (GOLD analysis project Ga0209635, IMG submission 187463) | Marine sediment microbial communities from White Oak River estuary, North Carolina - WOR-2-30_32 (SPAdes) (version 2) | ecosystem: Environmental > Aquatic > Marine > Intertidal zone >... | reverse complement strand
AAGATCCCTGACTTTTTGGGGTGGCAACCAGCTACCTTCAATGACCCCCAGCGTACCTGTGGGATATTTAAGAATCAGGACTGCCACATCCTCAAATTTTCTTCTCCCTAAATAATAGCCTACACAGCACGTGACTTCTTCGGGTAAATGATCGAGCAAATAGTTGTATATATCTATGTGATGTACAGTGAAATTAAACAAAGCTCCCGTGTCCAATCTTGGATCTTTCAAGCCCATGAAGTGCCCAAACATGTAGTATACCTCTCCTATATTCCCGTTCTCTATTAATTCCTTAATCTTCCATATTGCAGAGTTGTATCTGAAAATATGGCCAACCATTAGAGTCTTTCTATGCTGTTTGGCCATTTCGAGAAGCGCTTTAGCCTCTGAATAGCTCTGGGTTAATGGTTTCTCTACAAAGACATGTTTTCCAGCTGCCAGACATTTCTTACATATTGTGTAGTGAGTGTTGGTAGGCGTTACGATACTTACTGCGTCAACATCATCTAGAAGAAAATCATCGAGGTTTTTAGAAGTTCGAACGTCATAGAGTTCACGGATATTCTCTAAAACATCTGTTCTTGTATCCACTACTCCATAGACCGTACATAGACCCTCTTTCTCAAGCCCTTTCAAAACGCGTATATGGTTTCTGCCGAATCTTCCAATGCCTACTAAAACGACTGTTGGCTTCATACATCAATACTCCCATAATAAATACGAGTTTTTAGGTTAGTGTAGATAGGGTACTCAACTTTTGCTGAAACCACTTTACTCGTGCGGTGACCCTTTGTGAGATCAGCGTTGCATGAGTCATATTGCTTCTTTTAAGATTTCGTCGTATAATTCTAATATTTTTATACTCTCTCTTTCCCAGCAGTATTTTTCCATAAAGTCCTTACCAGCATTCGAGGCATATTTTCGTATAGTTTCAGGGTTGGTAGCTAAAAAACTCAATTTTTCTGCGAGATCCTTTGGATCGTCAGGATCGAATAACAGACCATTGTACCCAGATGTTATTACTTCTCTATGTCCTGTCAAATCGCTCACAAGTACGGCCTTTCCAGCGGCCATGTATTCAAGCAATTTATTGCTAACCCCAATGTCCATATGGGCTTCTTTCCTGAGGGGATTTACCGCAACATTAGATATCGTTAACCATTTGTAAGCTTCAGATCTTGGTAACATTCCAAGGAACAATACGTTTTTAACAAGTCCATAGTCTTCAGTGAGCTGAGTTAACCTGCGTCTTAGTTTACCGTCTCCCACGAAAATCAAGCTAATAGTCGTTAGCTTTTTATCATGCACTAGGATCTTCATGCTTTCTATCAACGTTATTAGGCCTCGCCGTTGTTCATGCATTGTTCCAACGTATACTATTTTGAACTTATCGTTCAAAGAAAAATCTTTAAGCAATTTGTCCAGTTCGTTTCCACTATACCTATAGATAGCTGAAAAATTTTTACTCCAGCTACTATATACAACAATACTCTTAGACAAGGGAAGGCTGTAACTTGACAAGAAGTGATTCTGCATAGCTTTACTTACGAAAATGTTTCTGGCGCTGTTAGAAATAGCAATATGCTCCATTTCTTTGAGCAATTTAAAAATAATCGAGTCTGGAGAGAGCTTCATTCTCTCGGCAAACATTTCTGGCGTCAAATCATGTACTTCATAGATGTATGGAATACCTGTAATCTTCGAAACCAAGTAGGCAACAACACCTGGTGAATCAGTTAGATTGTGGACATGTAGAACTTGTATGCCTTTCGAAAGACATATCGTAAGCGTCAGTATAAAAAGACAGAAACTGTAAGCTGTTATGGATAGGAAGTAGAATATACCAAAAAGAAATTTGGAGATGAAATGAAGTTTAGGTAAAATCAGGGGAGCTACATAAAAAGGCAGATGGTAAATAGGGATTTTATCAAAAGCCATATTGAATCTTGGCGAGGAAGTAAAGGTAGCAGATTCATCATATATAATATATTTGATGTTTGTCGACACTATTATAGGCTGATAATTGTTGTTTTCTAATAATTGGACTTCCCTTACTGACCGGGGCGATGTTAGCCAATCATAAGGAAATATAAATAATACTCTATGCCTTGTTTGGGAAGAAACACGTTTACCCGTTAACAACATAAACACTTCGTTCACTTTGTTACCACAAGAACCCACTTGTTACACACAGATAGACTAACTAAATGAGGACTTAATCGCTATGGGTCTAAGTATGCAGTTGAGCTTTTTGCCTTTTCATGATTTTGAGAGCTTTTTCTACATTGAGTATTTTTGTAGATATTACATTCTGAATTTTAAATATACTTAAGGATGAGTCAGCGGGGCGTTTAGCTAGCCAGATCCCAGATGTTTCTAGGTCTTTCATTTTTATAAGCTTTATAAGTTTTGGGTTGAGGTTGAATATTTCTGCGATTTTTCGTGCAAAGTTATAGCGGCTTATTCTTTCGGATCCGGATGTATGGTATACTCCTGTTACATCTTTCTCTATGGTTTCGACTATTACTTGTGCAAGATTGTCGGTGAGTGTTGGAGTGTTGTAGTGGTCGGTGACTACGTTTATTGTTTTTCCTTGTCGTAAGGAAGCTATAATCCAGGTAGCGAAGTTTGGTTTGTGTTGATGCCAACCGAAGTTTACACTAGTTCTTAGTATAAGGTAGTTTTTACAGTTGTTTTTGGTTTCCCTTTCTCCTTGTAATTTTGTTAATCCATAGGTGTTTATGGGATTTGTTTTATCTTCTTCGATGTAGTTTCCCGTTTCTCCATTGAAGACATAGTCAGTTGAGATGTAGATTAGTTTGGTTTCTGCTTTTTGGCAGGCTTTTGCTATGTTTCTAGTTCCTTGCACGTTCACTTTGTGGGCGTATTCCGGTTGTTTTTCGCAAAGATCTACTTTGGTTTCTGCTGCGGCGTGGACTATGATGTTAGGTTTAGTTTTTGTTATAAGCTCATAGACGTCTTTGTTTTGTGTTATATCGAGTATTATGGAAGTGGGATAAAGCGACTTTGAATGAGAAGTTGGAATCACTTGATGCCCTTCAAGTTGCAGTTCTTGTACAACCTTTGATCCGAGTAAGCCACTGGCACCCGTTACAAGAATCTTCAGTTTTAGGTTCACTCCTTTATTAGAAAAAGGCACTCAAGTACATGAATTACGTAAATTCCTTTTAGGGTTAGCCATTATATTTTTTAACTCCAACTAAGTTTCCAAGGTGTTTTGTAGAGAATCCTATCATTGATTAAAGGCGTCCACCATTGTTTGTTGGACGTATACCATTCAACGGTCTTTTCAATATCCTCGTTGAATTTGTTTTTTGGCTTCCACCCTAATTCCATTCTTAGTTTCGTGGAGTTCAGACTGTACCTTTCATCATGTCCAGGCCTGTCTTCGACAAATCTTATCATAGCTTCTGGTTTATTTAGAAGACGGAGTATATTTGTTACGATCTTGATGTTTTCGACCTCGTTTCCAGATGAGATATTATATATTTCTCCTGGTGATCCTTTTCGAAGAACCAAGTTGAGAGCTTCACAATGATCGGTTACATATATCCAGTCTCGGACCTGTTTTCCGGATCCATAAATGGGTATTTCAAGATCGAGTTGCGCTCTGATGATTGTTTTTGGGATGAATTTTTCCGGAAATTGGTAGGGTCCAAAGTTATTGGTGCACCTCGTTATAATGGTTTTTAGGCCATATGTTTTGTAGTAGGCGACTGTAATCATGTCAGCTGCTGCTTTTGATGCGGAGTACGGATTTGAAGGATTAAGCGCATCGGTTTCTTTAAAAGAGCTGGTCCCTCGCGCAGTGCCATATATTTCGTCGGTGCTCACATGTAAGAACCGATCAATGTTGGCATTTCTCGATGCTTCTAGTAGGATGAATGTTCCTAAAGTGTTAGTTTTAAGGAAGGGGTGTGGGTTTGATATGCTTCTGTCCACATGAGTCTCTGCTGCGATGTTGATTACCGCTTCGACGTCTTTTATTAGATTACTAATTAAACTCTTGTCTAATATACTGCCTCTTACCAGTTTGTAGTTTGATTTGTTTTCCATATCTTCCAAGTTGGCTGGGTTGGAACCATAGGAGAGATTATCTAGGTTGATTATTTCGATGTTATTATCATTTTTAAGCACGTGTCTTATGAAATTGCTTCCGATGAACCCCAGTCCGCCGGTGACTAAGATTTTCATGTTATTTTCTCACCGGTGGGGTGGATATTTCCAAGCCCATGATTTACCTGTTCTTGGGTCATCAGTTCTTCCGTTGATAGATTTTGGAATTATCGTGGGATCGTTCCACGGTTTTCGCTCCTCGTCTGGATTATCGTAGTCATACAGTTTGTTTACGAAGTATAATAACCAGGCCACTTCGTTTCCAATTACCTTGAAACCGTGCCAGTATCTCCCTGGAATCCTAACTATTTTTAGTTGTTGGCCAGTAGATATTATTTCGTCCAATTCCATCGATTTGGGATCATAAGCGCATATTTTAAGTGCTCCTTTCAATACTATGAAATAATCCACTTGGCCCCTGCGGTGTCGGTGCCACGCTCTGATGATTCCTGGATAGGTAATCGAGAGATTTGTTTGAACAAATTTGTCCTCACCGAGGATTTCTCTCCAATCCGTTCTCATAAGTTCTGTGAAAGAGCCTCTTTCATCCGCTCTTTTGTTACATTTTTTTATCTTGATTCCTTCAAGCATATTGCTCACAGTTCTATTTTTGATTTTTCTCCTATGAGAAATTTTATTCCTTTTGGTTTATTTGTATTGGAGGTAATATTCGAGTTGGGTCCGATAAGGCTCCCAGTGATCCGGTCTTTGATATCGATGAGGCAGTTGTTCATAATTATAGAGTTCTCTACTTCTCCGTGTCTGATGAATGTGTTGTTTCCGATGCTGGTGAAGGGTCCTATGTATACATCCTTTTCAACTGTGGTGTTGTTTCCTATTACGACTGGTCCGCGAATTAGAGATCCACGTTTTATGACCGTGTTTTGTCCTACAGATACTCTCCCTTGTATTGAGGATGCATCTTCTACAGTGCCTTTGATTTCTGGAGTTAGTTCGTCTAGTATGAGTTGATTGGCTTCGATGATATCTTCAGGTGTCCCCGTGTCCTTCCACCAACCCTTAACCAGTTTGTAGGAAACCTTATAGCCCCTCTCGAGGAGAAGTTGGATGGCTTCTGTGATTTCAAGTTCGCCTCTCCATGAAGGATTTAATTGCTTTATCATCCCGAAGATGATAGGTTGGAAAAAGTAAATGCCCGTGAGGGCGTAGTTACTCGGTGGTTTTTTAGGCTTTTCTATTAGTTTGATAAGGTTTCCTTTTTCATCAAATTTCGCCACGCCAAATCTCTGCGGCTCTTCGACTTCGCAGAGCAGAACCATGGCATCCTGATTTGAGTTTTTAAAATGTTGAGTAAAGCTTTCAATACCACCTTTTAGGAGGTTGTCTCCGAGATAAACTACGAACGGTTCATCGCCAACGTAATCTTCACATAATCCAATTGCATGAGCTATTCCTTTAGGTATTCCTTGATGGATATAGCTAATCCTAACATCGAAATCGCGACCATCAGAGTAATATTGTTGTACCTTTTCAGGATTAGTCTCTCCAAGTATAATCATGATATCGCTGATTGCAGAGTTTCTTAGATCCTCTAACACATATTGTGAAATCGGTTTGTTAGCGACAGGAATCAATTGTTTGGGGCCTGTGTGCGTCAAGGGTCTAAGCCTGGTTCCACGGCCACCATGAAGAATTATGCCCTTCACAAGTTCCACCTTATAAGCTATCAAAAATTACTATTTACCTTCTCTGAAGCATTAACAATTTTCTCCAGATCTAGAAGATAAGAGATTCTGAAACATTGATAATGGTATTAATCTCATTCCATACTTAGTACGGTACTAGAATATCAGCTTCAGATTCTTGAATGTGTAAATGCGTCGATAAGACAAAGGAGCACATATCAAAAGTAACTCTAATAGGCATAGGGCCTATACAACGCCACCTGTAAACATTCCCTCAGTCTACTCTTTAACACCACTCCTAAGTTATTGTTTTCTTTTCTCTTAGCAATAGTTTCTCTGAGTCTTACTAGGTTCCAAATGAACGCTTTTGTTTTTAGTAGTAAGAATCTCGGGTTCTTGAAGAAAAATGTTTCAAACGTAGGTTTCAGTATCAACTGGAAAAACAAAGCTGTGAATAAATATCTCAGCGGAAAATTCTTGAAGTAAAAGCGGAAATCACTTTTAGATTTGAAATAATAACCTGCTAATGGAAGTTTCTTAACTGTGAAGGATCCGATGTGCCACACAAAAGCTGAAGGTACAATTTTGCATTCATATCCTGCTCTCTTGGCATTCAGCCCCCAGTCCGTCTCTTCGTTATACAGAGGATAGCCTTCATCAAAGGCGCCTATCTTTTCTATCACTTCTCTTTTCGTGAGTAGATCAACGCCTGAAATAAAATCGATATCCTCTTGTTTTTCTACTTGTACCAGTCGCTTGCCTCTGTTGACATGCCAAACTATTCCAGTTACCGGATCTATCTTCATGCCAGCGTCATCGATGATATCTTTTGGTTCATAGCATAGGACTATTCCACCAACTACACCGATTTGGGGAGAACTTCTTATGACATTTACTAGCTTAGACAACCATTCAGGATCGGCTACTGCATCGTTGTTAAAGAAAGCAATCATCTCTCCCTTAGCTGATTTTATACCAACGTTGCATCCACCGGCCCAAACCAGGTTTTTCTCATTAACTATGAGTTTTACGTCTGGGAATTCATCCTTAACTATTTTAGGCGATCCATCGGTAGATGCATTGTCGACAACTATCACCTCATAATTGGGATACTTCAGATTAGTGAGCGATCGCAGACAAGGTCTGAGCACATGCTTCCCGTTCCAATTTGGAACTATTATTGAAACAAATGGCTTCTCAAACATGTCGGTCATCTTCTAACATCGCGATTTTTCAGTGTTAATGGACATAATCACAAACCGCTCAAAGGTTGGCATGATGGTTCAGCTAGGTTAAATAGCTTTAGCTAGCTAAGTTAAGAAGTTCGTTAGAAGTCTGAGAGAACGCTTTAAGCCAACGACTGAAGTTATTCTATGCCAATCTAAAGTTATCGGTAGCTAGCTAGCATTTTCTTAATATTTGTCAAATTCTGTTGTCAACTCACGTAAAACATTTATCGCCTCGCTCATCTTCGAAACATTTGAAGGTGGGATTACTAGGCTAATTTTTCACTGTAGAATATCCTTAAAATCTCACCTGACGTCAAGAGTGTGACAACGGAGTTAATATGTCACCATAGATCGATTTCTGAAATTTGTTTGCTTGTCATATCCTCTATAAGGTTTAGGGCGTGAATCGTAAATATTGTGGGCCAAGAGTATAGTCTCTTGATCCTGTATTTGATGAACTTGAGGTCGAATTCGACGAGATAGAAGCCTCCAGATGACTCTTCTCCTGGGCAAATATGTTGTGTGCTCATTAGGTATCCCATGGCTTTCCTAAGGGCAGCATTATAGATTTTTTTCCCAGTTTTACGATACAGAATGCTCCAAAGCCTGATTGCTTGGGCCACCGCGCTAGTGTCTACGCTTGGAATAGGGTTGCCGCTGTTAAACCAATCAGGAATGCTTCCATCCTCTCTCTGAATTGCAATTAACCAGCGAAGTGCCTTAATTGCAGCATCAAGAAACAGCTGACTTCCTAAGTGCCCGTATGCGTACAATAGTCCTTCAGTAGCGTAGCAATGTGTATGTGAAAACGAACAGGTGCTTCCTGGGGTAACCCTGAAGTAGCCTTGGGCATCCTGCTGTTTCATGGTCCACGAACACAGGCGTCTCACAACGTCGAGCAGAATAGAATCTTTTTTCACCACGTAAAGCTTGAGCAAACCTATCGAAATCTTTCCATGGTGGCACCCGGAAAACCTGAACCACGTTTTACGCATACTTAGGTTTTTAGGAAAAGGAAGCTTGGTTCTACTCGTAACAAACGTTCCTGACTCAACATTATAAGATGGTTTAAACGAGCCATCTGCGTTGTACATCACGTCAACTAGCCATTCGGAACCTTTATCAGCAGCCTGAAGGTATTTCGTGCAATCTGTTCTTAAATATAAGTCTACAAGTGCCCCGATACATATTGCAGTATCAAACGAAAAAGTTTCCGATGAATAGGATCCGTCCGAGAGGTTGTTTTTCCATAGGAAACCACCTGATTCGTCCTGCATCTTAACAATCCAGTCGCCAGCGAGTTTTGCTTCTTCTAAATACGTATTAGAACCTGTTCTCTGGAAAAGATCCAACAATAATTCCACGCTGTAAGCAGTGATTTCCGTATACACGTATTCGCATTTTTTTTTCCGTAAGTCATAATAATTATTAAAGCCTCCAAAGCTCTCCTTCTCACTTGGATCTAGATTATGAATTTTCGAGTTAAGAAGCCAATCAACCGCTTGGCTGCGAGCGAGTTCCATGCGTCTGTTATGTCTCCTTATCGATAAACCCTCATCTATTCACGAAGCAGACCTGTTTAGCAATAGCTGATGGTATTGTTGCGCTATCTTATTCCATGTCATTTGCATCGCTAGTTTCTTGCCTTGTAAAGCTTGTTCTTCATACTTTTTGGAATTTTTACTATAATCATCAATTATCCTCACATAATTTTCTGAAGTTAAAGCGAAATTGACGTATTTTCGCGCCGTATGAACAATCTCAGGTATTGGGGTCGCGATGACTGTTTTCCCTAATGCAAGGTACTCGAATAATTTATTTGGGGCCGAATAGTATGCTGCTGGATTTTTCAAATCAAAGGGAATAGTACAGATATCCATAGCTCCGATATAGTCCGGTACTTTCGTATATGGAATAAAATCAAGCCAAACAACATGTTCAGTTATACCTAGAGTATTTATGTACTGACGAAGTTGTCTAGCGGTTTTGGATCTTAATCCAGCTCCAACCAACAGAAGCTTGACATTCTGTTTTCTGCTTAAAGTTTTTATCGCTTTAAGTAAGGGAAATATATCTAGCCAAAATTCAACGCTTCCTAGATAGCCGATAGTAACATTGCCATCTAACGCAAGCTCTTCTCGAATCAAATCACGTTGATAATTTCTGTTTAGGAAAGACTTGTCCACACCATTAGGTATTATCGAGGTATTTGTGAAGCCCAGTGTTTTTACGTAGGATTCAAGAGCATGGGAACAGGTTACAATATGCTGTGCATGACATAGGGTTTTTTTCAAAATCTTTTCCAAAGCAGATGTAGCAAATTTTCCACAGAATGAGTTTGAATTGAAATAGTATCCTGCGCCTACAGAAGGAAAGTGGTCAGAGAGATCAAAAAAAATATCCGCATGATTACCTATCGCTTTTGCTCCTATGTAACCCACCAATAAATTTGAGATAATGGCTACGTCTACTTGGTTTTCATATACTATTTTTCGTATTGCTTTAAAGTGCTTGGAAGAATTGATGAAATAGTAGATAGCTAGATTGTTGTGGTTAACTTCATCGATGTGGTGAATTACTCCTTTGCTCTCACGAACGTTTTTAGGGTAGAGCCCGAACCTCAAGACATGAACTACGTTTTTTTCAGCGATTTTTTCGAATATTTGATGGAGGCGGGAAGGAATAGGATGCCCTAGCCAATCGGTTGTAGGAATCAATAAAATATTCAATTTCAATCATGTCCGATGTTCAAGGATAATTTTGAAAGAGAAGCAAACTAGATCCTTTTTTAGCAAGATCTTGAGAATTTGGAAAGCACGGTTTTCCAGCGTGATCGTATATCAATACGATTGATCCTTGATTCATTTGGGAAATTTCTTTAATGGTTTTGTCAGCTATGTTCTTGTCTACTTTCAGCAGCTTGTAACCAGGAAGCCCCTTTTTTAAAAACGTAGATGCAGTTACCTTCAAACCCTTCAAACAAGCGGATTTGGTAAGTTGTACAATACGTCTTCCAGAGGTTCCGTCTCCATAAGGATTCCGTGTATTCCATAGGTTACGTAGCTGTGGATTGTATAGAATTTCATGTACATATTTTTTTATGAGGTGAAAATTCAGACCGACAAGTCTATTGACGCCCATTTCAATGGTTTCAGGCCTCTCAGTATTGTTTCTTAAAGTCAAACAGGGGATTTTAAGAGTAGCTGACTCTTCCTGAATCCCCCCCGAATCTGTCAATACGAAGCTTGAATTTGAAAGCAGTTTCAAGAAATCTAGGTATCCTAGTGGTTTAGAGCACAATATGTTTTTGCCAGTTTTAAGCTCCTTATTGAGGCCAAATCTTTCTATCATTTTACGGGTTCTAGGATGCAAAGGAAAAACTAGCTTACAGTTTTGGATAGACAGGAGGATTTTAACTATTTTCCTTAACTTAGTTTTATTATCAACGTTTTCAGGTCGATGCACAGTTACAACAGCATAACGCTGATCGTGGGTCAACCCAAGTTTGTTCATTATTCGTGATTTATGGTTGGCAATTTTCAGATGCTGGAAACAAGCATCGACGATAGTGTTGCCTGTTATGAAAATTCTGTGCGGTAAGACCCCTTCGTGTAACAGATTGATTGCAGCCTTTTCTGTAGGAGCAAAGTGCAACTCAGCACAGATATCCGCGATCCTTCTATTGATCTCTTCAGGCATGGTTCTATCATAGCTTCTGAGGCCGGCTTCTACATGTCCAAGCGGAATCTGCAGTTTTATTGCAGCCAGTCCTGCTGCGACCACGGTGTTTGTATCTCCCTCAACTAGCACTACATCCGGGCCATAATCTCTGAAGACTGTTTCGTATTCCCTCAACATGAATGCGGTTTGTTCAGCGTGACTTCCTGACCCCACATGTAGATCTAAGTCAGGGGTTGGCAATTCCAGTTCTTCAATAAATTTCCTGGATAGTTCATAATCGTAGTGTTGGCCACTGGAAACAAAGGCTAGGTCTAGACCCGGGTCTTCTTCTATAGCACGTATTACCGGTGCCATCTTAATTATTTCCGGTCTGGTTCCAACGATGATAAGGATCCTTGGTTTCATGTGTCTAAACCTTACGTGCTTTAGTACTTGGAATTGGTATTAAGAAACTTCAAATGAATATGGAAACGGTTTTTACAGTTCTTTTTCCCGACGACAGGTTATCAACTCTTCGATAAGTCGAAAGAGACTGTTGAAACCATCATAGAATTTTATTTTAGCCGTTCCAAAAGACCGCTTAGAATACCGTATTGGAACCTCGACAAGCCGCCACCCGTTCCTCAGAATCTTAGCAGTCATCTCCGTTTCAACCTCAAAGCCCTCCTCTTGTAAATCCAGTGATTCAATAACTTCTCTTCGGAAACACTTACTTCCAGTCATAATGTCTGTCACGGAGGTTTGATATAGAAGTGATGCTGTTAAGGAGAGAATCTTGTTACCCACGTAATGGGAGAAACTCATACCATCATACTTCCCTTTAAAGCGTGACCCGTAAACCACATCAGCTTGCCCGGTTAAGATGGGCTCAAGAAGTTTAGATATATTCTCAGTTGGATATTCTAGGTCCGCATCTTGAATAACAAAAATATCGCCTGTAGCAGCTTTAAAACCTGTGCTTAACGCCGCGCCTTTACCGCGATTGTTCTTGTGAGCGATATACTTCACAAACGGGAACTTTGCAATTTCATTTGCAGTCCAATCAGTGGAACCATCATCTACAACAATAACTTCCACAGACGGCACGGGCAGACGAAGTATCATTACGTCCTTCAAAACCTTGCCAACGGTCTTCTCTTCATTGTATACTGGAACTACGATACTCACGCGGCTCATTGACAAAGCCATCATCTCCGCTTGAAACTAACCAAGCCAGTTATCAATACCAATAGAATTAACTCATATGCAAAATTATCTACGATCACGGGCACCTGTAGGGGGTGCTAAAACCGCCAACCTACGCCAGTATATCGGACATCCGAACTGAAAGCATTCGGATTCAGTATGCGCCTGCCATCTACGACTAGTTTACCAGCCATATGGTCATAGAGCTGGGGGTCGCTAAACTCAGACCATTCGGTTACGATAACACACGCATCCGCGTGGGTCAAGGCCTCTTTGCTGCTCCCAGCATACTGAATTCGATCCCCAAAAATCTTCCTCGCATTATCCACGGCTTTAGGATCGTATGCCATAACCTTCGCTCCTTCAGCCAAAAGGGAATGAATAATTTTGATTGCGGGCGCCTCGCGCATATCGTCCGTGCCCGGTTTAAAGGACAAGCCTAAAATCGTAATCTGCTTCCCGTCTATTTCGCCGAGCCCCCGCTTGGTCATCTCCACCAGCCGGTAAGGCTGCATATCGTTCACCCCGAGGGTAGCTCTCAGCATCATTGGGTCGACGCCAAGCTCTGCCGTCTGGGCCAGTAATGCCCGAACGTCCTTTGGGAAGCATGAACCCCCGAATCCAGCTCCAGCGTTGAGGAACCGTCCCCTCCCGATTCTGCTGTCCATCTCCATGCCTTTCTTCACGTCAAGGTAGTCTATTCCGAGGCCTTGACAGATGTTCGCCATCTCGTTAGCGAAGGAGATGTCCTTGGCGAGATAGGCGTTTCGCGCGTACTTGACCATCTCGGCCACTCTGATGGGGGTTCTCAAGATCTCCGCATCAAATTCTTTATAGATATCGAAAAGAACGTCGCCCGATCTCTCATCTAATTCTCCTATGACGATCCCCGTGTCCTTTGGATACAGAAAATCGTTGAGGGCCTGACCCTCGCGCAGAAACTCGGGGTTCATGCAGACGCCGAAATCCACTCCCGCCGTCTTTCCCGATAGCCGTTCTATTGTGGGCATCACCAGGTTCTCGGTGGTTCCAGGCAGAACCGTGCTCTTCACAACGACGACGCGGTAGTCATCGTCTTCTTTCAGCGCCAAGCCAATGTCCTCTGAAGCCCCCTGTATCTGCGATAAATCCATGCGTCCATCATGCCGGCTGGGGGTTCCGACACAGACAAAGACGACTTCCGCGTGTTTCACAGCCCCTTGCACGTCGGTTGACGGGATAAAAACGTGTCTACGCAAGGTATCCTTCAGCAAGTCTGTTAATGCGTCTTCATATATCGTCGGGATACCTGCCTTCAACTGCTGAACCTTGTCGTCACGTATGTCCACGGCATACACGGTATGGCCTTGGGCTGCGAGGCAAACCGCCACGGTTAACCCGACGTATCCTGTCCCGCCGACCACGGTGATCCTCATGATCTATTCTCCCGATTCCAGCCACTTATCGATATTTTCGTGGGTAAGGCGCGTATTCGCTTCCTTGTAGTCGCTGGGTATCCCGACATCCCAATACTCACGGGGAATCAGATGGCCTTCATGACTTTTCGCATGTACCACGGCATGGACTTTTTCGCCGGCTTCAATAGCTAACTCCATGGCATCGGTGATTTGGATTTCATTCTTGGCACCAGGCTTCGTTCGTTCGATATACGAGAAAATCTTGGGCGTAAAGACATAATAGCCGGCGATAATGTAGTAGTATCCATTCGCCTTCAACGTCTTGGCTTGTTTGGCAATGGGCTTTTCAATCATCCGCTCCACCTCACCAAACATCGTACCCTCCTCCTCTCTATAGTTTCTGAACTTAACCACCCCAAACCTTCCCGGATTTGACGTAATGGGGTGAACGAGAACAGTGGCTATTGAACGCGTTTTACGATGTACGTCTAAGGAGGGCATTAAACAATCCATGGGATTGGTGACCGAGAAATCACAGATTATCGTGTCGCCTAGAGCGACTACAAACTCTTCCTTGTTTGTCCAGCGTTTTGCCGCAAGTATTGCTGCTCCGATACCCGTAGGGAGCCCCTTATTCTTCTCTTGAATAGCGTAATTAATATCGACGTTGAACTGACGACCACTCCGCAAACCGTCGATAATTCCATGTTTTGTTTGAGGCGCAATCACCACCAGGATACTCCTGACATTTACGAGCCGAAGCGCCTCGAGAGGAAACCTGATCGTAGGCACATTGCCTATGGGAAGTAGTTCCTTGGGAAAGGCTCCATACGTCACGCTCCTGATTCGGGAGCCCTCTCCAGCAGCTAATATAACACCTTTCATCTTCTTCATCACTAAATAAATCATGAATAGCCGTGAGCAAATCCATACTTCATATACGAGGTCCTAGCAGGGAACAGCCTTTTCAATCGTTAGTTTAGGAGATCATCGAAGAGTCTAAGTGAGCCTTCGTCATCATCAAGCGTCATCATACCAGCTAGCTAGCTAAACTGCGGTCATATTCAGCCAGATGCCCACGAAACGATTATGAAACTCAAAGGCATCAGACTCCACCCGGTAAATCCAGAGTTCAACGAAGAGGTGACAATAGAAGCCATGGTTTTCCTCATCCCACAACACGGTCTTGTCCATATCGAACGTAAACCCGTTTATTCTCACGCTTTTAACTCGACAACGATTCCCAGAAAACGAGACTCCCGCGAAAGAGAAATTCAAGGAAGTCTCCCAAGTCCCTCCCTCCTCAACAAACACCCTATCCTCGTAATAGATTGGAAGGACACTGGGGGTTCCCGCTGTGGCATTGGGCAGGGATTCACTCTGATTCCTACACTTCACCCGCACGTTATAGAAACGGGACGAGCCCATATGGTTCCCCACCCCCACATAAACCGAATACTCCTCTCCCTCCTCCACATTGAACGGGTAATCCTCCGCCAGATGGCCCGGCCCCAAAACCCACAGCTCCGTGAAAGCCTCCCCGCCCCTAGGAAACGAGAACACCACACTGAGGCCGGGAAAAGCCAGCGCGAAAACCAGAACCAGACAGCCCACCACAAAGAGGGTGTGGTAATCCTCAAGACTCATCTTCAACTACCTCCGGCTTCATCGTCAATGCCCTGCGATGATACCGTTGTTTAAACCACTTCCACCCCAACCAACCGCTACAGACAGCCGCCACCACGCCTCCTATAGACCCACCAAGAGCAATCCACATGTGTTCAACAGATTTCCTGGTCGCCTCCTCCCTCAAAACCTCGGCATCCTCCACCACCCCATCCAAGGCCGCCACAGCGAGCTCGGTATTACCTGCCGTGCATTCCACATCTCCCGTTCTGAAACATACCAGCGCCAAAGCCCAATACTCCCCAGCCACATTCAACCGTTCGAGTACCGCCGAAACATCAGCCCCCGCCTCCTCCGCCTCCAGAACAGCCTTATAGGCAGCGACTATGCCGTCCTCAACGTCCGCTGCTTTGATACCTGACACAGAAGCAGAGAACCCGAGAGTGAATAGAACAAATAGAATAGCAAACGCCCTCAGCCCAGACATCGAGTCCACCTCGCACGCCACGCTCCTTCAGGCTAGCGCTCATCTTCTGCTGTCAGAAACCTGGTCTCCAACATCATCTTCTTATCTTTTACCTCACTCAACTGCTTCTCAACCTCCCTTCGATCCGCCCGATAACCATGAAACTCCTGAAGGAACTCGGCGCCCTTCTCCGTCAGCGTATACGTGTTCTCACCCTCCGTCCTCACCAAACCCATATCCATCACGTCCGCCAAATAACGCGTCAACAGCATATAACTCAAATTTGCGCCATACATAATCTGCGTCTTCCCAGCACCCCCTTTAGCCACGGCTAGGACATCCGCAATAATCTCTAACCTATTCCGATACTTTACCATGGACAAGACCTCATAACGAATAAAACCAGAAAAATAACTATGATACGACGACCTATGCGTCAAAAAATACTTCTATCGGGCGGCGTGAAGCCAGCCTCGCCCCCCCTTCTTCAACGGCTGCCCCTTCATCTCGCGCCTCCGCCCCTGCAGGCGCCGATTCGCTAACCCGTGACGCTGCTGCTTCAAAATTACGTCCCGGATGAGCTTCCCATAGCCGCCCCGGGCTGGGTGCGGAGGCAGCCCCTGGCTCTTCGCCTCGCCAGGTCGATGCCGCTCTACGATCTCCTCGAATTCTGGGGGCCGGTAATCCCTAGTGGCGATGATCACCCGTCCTTGCTCTACGAACAGCTGGGGATACGCCTGGTTGGTGATGCCTTCCGCCCGCTCCTTGTCATCGATCCGCTCCCGCCACATCGTGTTCCACTGCCCGCGCAGGTCCTCGACCAGCGCGCGCCATTCCGCATATTTCAGACTCATCCCTCACTCATCCCCGCGTGTCACGGTGGATCCGAACTCCACGACAATGCACCTTCATCATCGTGGCGAACCGTTCTCGGCCCCTTTTCGCGTTAGATAGAACTTTGTTCCTGGTTATATAGGGTTTGGGAAAACATGTTCTTATCACGTATTCTATAACAAGCTTCTATAATCAGCGCACAGCTAAAGTGGCCTGATTGACGGGAATCACCCTAGGAAACCGAGGAAGGCCTACACCTAGCCAAACCCGGTCAAGGACGTCCCGTGTAACACATAGTCCGAAGCCGAACGCCCAGAAGCAAACCTAATAAGAGGCTGGAGGTCTTCGCTAGCAAAGACCTCAGGGATCTTGACGGAGACCCTGAAAAAAGAGGAGGCGCAGCCTCACCGAAAGGCCTCGCGGAAGCCCTTGCGTGCTAGGACCGCGGCTTCCCGCGATCAACGACGGCCAACCGGCGATACGTCTCCAGAAAAGACAGACCGAGATCAGTGATCACATACAACTGCTTCGCCTTACTATTGATCTCCTCGGACACCCGTAACAGACCCTTATCGAGCAGAAGCTCCATATATCGCTCAAGCTGCCTGAAGCTGAGGTTGGCACCGTACATGATGTGGGTCCGAGACTTCGGACTCCGCGCGACGCGTAGAACGCTGGCCATGATGTCCCATCGACCTCTCTGCAACGAAGGCGTCTCCCCGAGTGTTGTACAGATATGTATGTAAGTATTATTAAGATTTTCTAGGCTCAAATTATAGAACATAAGAACCACTATTAAAGAAGTGCGAAACAACGATTCGAAAGAATCCTCTGAAAACCCACTCAATAGCAGACAGCCATCCTCCACGGGAGCTAAGACACCCCCCAAAAAAGCGCCGAAAGCAACAACAGCGAGACCGGGAAAGCCGTTTCGAGGCCGGTTGCTAAAAATTGTCGAGGAAAGAGCGGGCGCCAGCGAGCTTTTTCACCAGTTTATCTCCCGATACGCCTCGCTATTCCGCCTATCATCTTTCGAGAATTCTTTCCGTCGACTTCAGAAGATGGCGGAACGTCTCCAGGATTTGTTCCCGCGATTTATGGTGAAATCGCATGTGGAATTGAATAA
>Ga0209635_10001503_pt1 | contig 17366 bp, 18 predicted proteins | sample DeeMarSWOR230_32_FD_187463 | JGI IMG/M metagenome (GOLD analysis project Ga0209635, IMG submission 187463) | Marine sediment microbial communities from White Oak River estuary, North Carolina - WOR-2-30_32 (SPAdes) (version 2) | ecosystem: Environmental > Aquatic > Marine > Intertidal zone >... | reverse complement strand
AGCAATGGACGTATTTATTCTACCCCGCTTATTACAACTCCATTGTGGTCAGGCTCTACAACTTTGATGGCAAAGCCGTGACTCCCACGGAATCGGTAGTCATAGCTTATGAAGAGAGGGTAGCCAGTGGAGAACAGAAGTATAAGGAAATCACCTGGGGGGGGAATTTCTCCAGTTATGAAGATGCTCAAGCTTATGTCGCAGCCCAGACGTCTGGAAACTATACAATAGTGGGCACCAATCCCTTTAGTAGTCCCGTGCCTCTTGAAGAGTTGAGCAGCTATGAGTTCGTATATCCAACCGAGGCCACAACAACCACACCACCTGTGAAAATTTTTAAGTATCTGGGCTCAGGCGAGTCCTGAGTAAAAACACAGCCGTCATTACCGGTGGGTGGGAACTGTGTAAAAGGCGTGGTTGAGCAATTTCGAGCTAATTTGCTAAAACCAGTTGACAAATTTGCTGACGCAAGGTTCATCAAAGAGAAAGAAAATGAAATGAGAAAGCTGTGGGCTGAATTTTTCCCATACGAACCAGAAAACCCTCCGTGTGGACCGTTAGGTATCGTACTAGCTCTCCCAGTCGTACCAAGAACTTGAATGCGATTTCTCAGTCCTACCGCCGCCAACGCCACACACTATTTCGCAACTAATTTCTTTACATACTTCAATTTCCTCTTTCGGTAAGTTAGTTAAATTCCTGTCTCCCCCTTTGGCGAAGATGTGCGGTTTGACTATCTTCAGCGTTTCCGATATTCCCCTACCGGTATCTATCGATATAACGACAACGTCTACTGTACGTAATTCGCTGAGTATTAGCGCCCTGTCCATAAGTGGGTATCTTATCCGCCCTTCAAGTTTGGTCCCCTTTCTTTTCATTAGAAGCTGGGCATCATTATTTAGCAGCACCACGAGTAAGTCTCCCAGCTTTCTTGCCGCTTGAAAATAAACAAGATGAGTTGGTGTTGGTGGATCGAAATATCCAGATACGGTTACCACCTTCCCCTTTTCCTTCAAGGCTTCAAAAAATTTGATGCGTTTATCCGGATGCAGTATAATCACGGACTTCCAGAAGCTCTCCCATAATCATTCTCGACTCACACCACGTCTTCCGCTTCGGGAGTGGAAACCTCAACGAGAGTCGTATCTTCTATCGCCTCCAGTCGGTGAATAGTCATCGGTTCTATGTGGTAACTACAGTCTGGCACCAAAGGGAGAATACTGGTCATATAGCCATTCTTAATTATCAAACTAGCTCGCTCCTTCAAGCAATAGAAGCTCTCGTCTTTCTGCTTGTGATATTGCAGACTTAGTCGATGGCCCTTTTTTAATCTTGCCTATGTATTTCTCGGTAACGGCAAACAGAATTTCATGGCCCCAAGGTTTTTCTATTCTTTCCAATTTACTACAACCGCTCTCTCAATTTTTTATTTATTTGCCCCATCTTTTCCATTTTACCATAAAATCTTCAATAGCTAGATTATTTCAATCTCAGGCAACGGAAATATAAGTCTTCCTCCTCCCAGGAGAAAGGCCTTCTCCCTTTCGATAAACTCACGCCGGAAATGCCGGGGCAGGACAAGGAAATAATCCGGCTTTGCTTTCTGAGCCTCCTCCTCGGCTTCAAAGCCTATAGCTCAGGGCCAGCCTGCATAGTGAGGTTACCCAGCCCCATAATCATAAACAGCCCGATGAATTCCGCATCAACTCCTTCGATAACGATATACCCTATGACCGGGCCAAACCATCGCACAAAGAAGACGAGTTTATGGAGTTTACAGAGTCTCTAGGGTTTATAGAGTTTGTAGAGTTAGAGTGACGAAGATCGAGAGGTTTGAAGATATAAAAGCTTGGCAGTGACCTGGCGGATGATGAAAACATTTTGAAACTGGGCGGGTAGGAAGGCCTTGGATGTTGTCGAAATATACAAGGTCTGTGAAGTCTGAGGATAGCTTGAGGCTTTACCCGAATATAAGCAACAGTTAGAGCGAGTCCATTGCCCAATCCAAAGGGCATACCCCTTCTTGATATTCAGATACCTGTCTCTGACCTATTTGAGTTTTGAGAATGCGTTGAGGCTTTATCAGTCAATAGCATAGGGCAATTTTTGTTGCTTCGCTTCAGTCATCTCATTTTCCTTTTACCTCCTTAGACAATAAATACATCCCAAAGCAAGGCCAGGACAGCACCAAGCCTACTACGGCACAACAGGAAGTGGCAATTGCCGAATGTATAACCAAGAATCCCAACTGGGAAACGAGAGGCGTCATAGTCCTGCGCTGGTATGATGGTCAATTTAGCTAGTTGCGAAAAGGTTGTGGATTGAATTGAATTGAATTGAATTGAATATCCTTACCCACCCCCACTCTTCTAGTACCAATAGATAATAACCATTGACAGGAAGGATAGGGGACTAATTGTCTATCTTGACGGATTAGGTATATAAAAATATAATGTCGGTGTTAAGAATATATAGCTGTATACGAGTGAATTTTTTACAATTTCACAACTATGTATTTAGATGCAGTAGATAGCAAGATAACTAAAGAGAGCGAAGGTCTTAATTGAGTAGTGGAGAAGAGATTGTGTATGATAATCAAAAAAACAATATATAAGCTACTGCTAAGATTATCAGATATAATAGGGTATAATATTAGCATTACACGGAAACCGCCTTGGCAAGCGATTGCAGATGCTCATGCAACATATAGAGCATATTGGCAAGATGGACTAATGAGCCAACATAACAATGAGTTTCTGACGAAAGAAAGATTCTTGAAAGCTTATCAGCGAGGAATAAAAGCTGCAAACGGAATAGATTACAAATGGCATTGGCGGGTTCATGTTGGACTATGGGCTGCCCATGCTTGTAGCAGAATAGAAGGAGATTATGTAGAATGTGGTGTCGGAAACGGTTTTCTCAGTTCAGCTATTCTGGAATACTTGCCGTGGAATGAACTAAATAAGCACTTCTATCTCTTTGATACATTTGAGGGTCTTGATGAGAGGTATTTGACTTCAGAAGAACTTAAGATAATAGTCAGTGTAGAATCGCACAACAAGAAAATGATTAAGACAGGGATTTATTGCAGCAATTTTCAATCCGTGGAGGAGAATTTTCGTGAATGGGATAGAGTACATTTGATTAAAGGGGCCATTCCAGATACATTAAAGACTGCACCTATCGCTAAGGTTTCTTATTTGCATATTGACATGAATTGTGTGATTCCTGAGATTGCAGCTATTGAGTACTTTTATCCCAAACTAAGTATAGGTTCGATTGTGTTGCTTGATGATTATGCGTACATTGGATGTTATGAACAAAAGAGAGCTATGGACAATTGGGCGGACAAAGTAGGGGTAGACATATTATCCTTGCCTACTGGACAAGGAATGATAGTAAAAACCTAACTACAACCTTAGGAAAGTCTTTAATGAGGCCGAGGACTCCATTTCCGCAGTATTTCTAAATTATCACCATAGGGGTGAAGGAGTGGAGTTCAGAGCCGTGGTTAAAAAAAGTAACGACTGGTGGATTAGGTGGCTTATAGACTTGCCCGGTGTAAATGCTCAAGAAAGGACCAGGGAGAAATTGCTAGAGTCACTCAAAATTGAAGCTGAGGACATGCTTATGACACCCTTCGAGCTGGAAGAAGAAGCGTAGTTGGTGACTATCAAGCTAGGTTGAGCCATAAGCGAAACCCCTGATTATCCAGCCCGATGAATTCCGCATCAACTCCTTCGATAACGATATACCTTATGACTGGGCTAAGCCATCGCACAAAGAAGCCGAGTTTATTGACTTTGTAGGGTTTATAGAGTTTGTAGAGTTAGAGTGACGAAGATCGAGAGGTTTGAAGATATAAAAGCTTGGCAGGAAGCAAGGAAATCTGATAATGTAGCTAGCCTGGTCTCACGCTTCATCCAGTATCTACTGGGCAGAGAAAAACACCCAAGGACCCCAACAAACTGACTAATCTTTGAAGTTGTACGCTAATGGTGAACAAAATCAGATTGAGATCAAACGATAACGAGGCTAAATGCTCCAGATGTGGTAAAATTTACGGAAAACAGGGTCACCAAATTAAGAGGAAAGGAGATGATTAAGATGCGGATCAGGGAGCAGCTTATAGACAAGATAAAATCTTTGCCGGAGGATAAGCTCGATGAAATTGCCGACTTTGTAGAATTTCTAGAAGCAAAAGGGAAGGAACAATCTGAGCTAGCGGAATATGGCATGGGCGACTATTTGAACCAACTCTCAGCCTACGAAGAGATGCTAGCCGCTGGGAAGATAAAGTGGAGATAAAAAGAGGAGATGTTTTCCTAGTCGATCTGAATCCTGTTGTAGGCGCAGAACAGGCAGGCATAAGGCCTGCTCTAGTAATACAGATAGACAAAGCAAATGCAGCTAGCCCTACACGGTCATCATTCCGTTCACCACAAGGATAAGAGAGGTCAAGCTACCTTCCCATGTCAGGATACCTGCTGGTATTGGTGGATTGGCAGAAGAGTCGATACTTTTGTGTGAACAGATAAGAGTCATTGATAAAAGAAGGCTAGTGCACAAGATGGGCAGTGTTGAAGAAGAATATCTAAGAAAGGTTGGAATAGCTATCAAGGTGATCTTAGGTCTGGAATGAACGAGAAGCGTAGAGGCAGGATTAAAGATTAAGACTGAGATTTAGGGCCTTCACCCGATAAACCAAATGAGCACAACAAACCCAACAAACGCAACAAACGCAACAAACGCAAAAACCCCAACAGACTCAAGCAACTATTAGACCATGAGCACTGTTCAGAGAATTGCCAGGAATACCGCTGTCATGCTCATTGCCCAAGTCTTGAGCTCTGTGGTGGGCTTTTTCTCGGTGATGTTCATGGCCCGCTACCTTGGCGCGGAGAACTACGGCGTGCTCTCGTTCGCCCTGGCCTTTACCGGCATCTTCGGCATACTCACTGACCTGGGCGTAGGCAGACTCGCCACCAGAGAGATCGCCAGAGATAAATCGCTTACAGCTAAATACCTCATCAATCTCAGCACGATCAAGGCAATTGCAGTCGCTGCCACTTTTGCCCTCATTGCTCTTACCATCAACCTCATGAACTACCCTCAGCAGACCATCACCGTGGTCTACCTGGCAGGCCTGGCCGTCGTCATCAACGCATTCAGCCAGATATTCTCCGGCATCTTTGTCGCTTACGAACGCATGGAGTACCACTCCCTCGGGCTTTTCTTCTACAGCATCGCCATGCTGGTGGGGGTTGTGCTTGCCACAAGGTTCAAGCTCGGTGTCGTCGACTTTGCCGTACTGTGGTGCTTAGCTAGCGCGGTGGTCTTACTCTACTCTTTTGCTGTTTACAGGCGCAAGTTCGCCCAGCCTCAGGCAGGAAATGTCACAGTTAAGGCGGGGATAGACTGGTCACTCTCCAAATCTCTGGTCAAGGCAGCCTTGCCCCTCCTCCTGGCAAGCATCTTCACTGTGATAGCTTATCGAATAGATATGGTCATGCTCTCGCAAATGAAGGGCGATGCTGCTGTGGGGTTGTACAGCGCGGCCTACACACTGATTAATGCCCTGGGCTTTATACCTGTGGCATTCACAGTCGCTCTCTATCCTGTTTTGTCTCAGTTGCACATCTCAGCGCAGGACTCGCTGCGTTTTGCCTATCAGAAATCTTTCAAATACCTGCTCCTGGTCGGGCTGCCTATAGCAGTGGCCACAACGCTCGTTGCCGATAGGATAATTCTGGGCATATACTCGGGCGGGTTCAGCGAGGCGGCGGCAGCGCTGAGAATCCTCATCTGGACAGCTCCCTTCAACTTTCTCAACATGCTGCTGGTAACAATGGTGATATCAATAAACAGGCAGGACTTGATAACCAGGGTTGCCTTGCTCTCCATGGTGCTAAATGTCATAGGGAACCTGATACTGATACCGAAATATAGCTACACGGGGGCGTCAATAGCGACAGCGGTGACCGGTGCCCTTGCCTTCGCCCTGTATCTTTATTTCGTCTCCAGGCTTGTCTGCCGGGTTGAATTACACAGACTTATCGTAAAGCCGGCGATAGCCTGCGGGGTGATGGCTGGTTCCCTGATACTCTTGCAGCATCTGAACCTGTTTCTTGTAGTTCCGATAGCTGCTATAATATACCTCGCTGTGCTGTTTCTGCTGAGGACTTTCACCAGAGAGGACTTCGATTTGCTGAGACAGATAGCAGCGAGGAGAAAGGCTGGCTAGAGTTGAGAAGGCAAAAGGTGCTGAATTGCGCCCTAAGCAAATATGTTTCAAGATTTCAAGGAGGTGTTAGGCTGTGCTCCTGACTAGAACTCTACGCAACGTTGTGAGGTTGGCGTGTCAGAATATGAAAGCGGTTCTGGTCATGTGCTGTGCGCCCATGCGAGTCATTTCCGTCTTGTCCGATGCGCACCGGCTTAACCACCTGGCGAGCTTTGGGCATATCGAGAGCTTCTTTATTTCTTCACATGGCGTGACATTAAGGTACGCTATAAACAGACGTTATTGGGCTTCGCCTGGGCTATATCATGCGGCCTCTTTTGATATAGACTTGGGGAGGCCTTCCCAGACCTATGTTAGAATGGGAAATTGAGTATCTTTCGAAAAACGTTGGTTCATAGAGTAATGTAAGAGGTGATTAAATGGGAAAAGTTGCTTTAATAACCGGCCTAACCGGCCAGGATGGGTCCTGTCTTGCGGAGTTCTTGCTGGACAAAGGCTATCACGTTCACGGGATTGTGCGCAGGGCAAGCATATGCAATAGGGAGCGCATCGAACATCTTCATTCCTGTGAAAACCGTACCAGGGAGAACCTTCTCCTTTATTATGGGGATATGACAGATTCGTCTAACCTCATCCGCATAATAAGACAGATTCAACCTGATGAAATATACAATCTGGCTGCCCAACCGCATGTACAAATCTCGGAGGAGTTATAAGACCCTTATTGGAGTGGAAAACCGTATATGCGCCATTAGAAAATATCAGTATTACGAGCAGTCTTGAGGAGGAGAACAAATCAAAATGAAAGTTGTCATTCTGGCTGGTGGACTGGGCACACGACTTGCGGAAGAGACAGAGGTCAAGCCCAAACCGATGGTGGAGATTGGCGGAATGCCAATACTCTGGCATATCATGAAGCACTATTCCTATTACGGATTCAAGGAATTTTTTATCGCTCTGGGATATAAAGGTGAGGTCATCAAGCGCTTTTTCCTTGATTATTATGCGCTTAAAGGCAGTATGACGATTAATCTCTCCAATGGAAAAGTGCAAATGCACGATGAAGAGTGTGAAGATTGGGTTGTTCATCTTATGGATACTGGCAAAGAATCAAACACGGGAGGCCGCATCAAGCGATTGGAACCATGGCTAAGAGACAGCACGTTTATGGTGACCTACGGGGACGGTGTTAGCGATATAGACTTACATGATTTGCTCAACTTCCATCGCTCTCACGGTCGCATGGGCACTGTGACTGCTGTGCGCCCTCCGTCACGCTTCGGTGGCCTAGTCTTTGATGGTGACATCGTATCCGCTTTCACTGAAAAGCCTCAAATTGGCGAGGGCTGGATCAACGGTGGATTTCTAGTCTTGGAGCCTGTTATTTTCAATTATTTGGAAGGAGATAACAGGAGCTTGGAAGTAGATGCGCTGGAGAGGTTGGCTGCTGATGGGCAGTTAGCCGCGTATCGTCACGATGGTTTCTGGCAATGCATGGACACCTTGCGTGATAAACGGCTGCTCGAAAAGTTGTGGCAGGAAGGCAAGCCACCATGGAAGGTATGGAAGTGAGAATGGCGGATATAGATTAGAATTTGGCCAAGGCAGGTCAGGTGATGGTCTACATACATGAAGGAAGATGGGACTGCATGGACCATGAAAGGGATGTGGCCTATCTCAACCAATTGTGGAAGGAAAATAAGGCGTTTTGGAAAGTTTGGAAATGAAAAAGTTATTTAATAACGTCTTCGAGGGTAAAACTGTCCTGGTCACCGGGCATACCGGCTTTAAAGGGTCATGGCTTTCTATCTGGCTAAGAGAACTGGGGGCTGAGGTCATTGGATATGCTTTAGAGCCATATACCGAGAAGGATAACTTCGTTCTTGCCAAGGTAGGAAGCAAAATTAGAAGTCATATTGACGATATTAGGGATTATGATAAGCTAAAAGGAATTTTTGATGAGTGCCAGCCAGAAATTGTCTTCCACATGGCGGCTCAACCATTGGTCAGGTTGTCTTACCAGCAGCCGAAACTAACCTATGATACCAATGTAGGGGGAACGGTAAACCTCCTTGAATGCTGCCGGCTTACTGACTCGGTAACGGTAATAATCAATGTCACCAGTGATAAGTGTTATGAGAATAAAGAATGGGTTTGGGGATACAGAGAGAATGACCCGGTAGGTGGCTATGACCCATATAGTTCGAGCAAGGGATGTTCTGAAATTATAACATCAGCCTATAGAAATTCCTTTTTTAATGTAAGCGAACATAAGCAACATAATAGATCGATTTCCTCAGTAAGGGCAGGAAATGTCATCGGCGGTGGGGACTGGCGGGAAGATAGGCTAGTCCCGGATTGCATTAGGGCACTAAGGAATAACAAACCCATTGGTATTCGTTCTCCAAAATCAGTAAGGCCCTGGCAGTACGTGCTTGAGCCTTTAAGCGGATATTTGCTACTGGCTTCAAGAATGTATGAAAATGAAGAGAAGTATTCAGGAGCCTGGAATTTCGGGCCAGACTACAGGTCAATTATTACAGTCGAAGAATTGGTAAGAAGTCTAATAAGATATTGGGGGAACGGGCAGTACAAGGACTTATCAAAAAGGCTAGCACATGAACCTCATGAAGCGAAATCATTAGTATTAGATATTTCGAAGGCAACTAATTTACTAAACTGGAGGCCTACCTTAACGGTGAATGAAGCTATCGAATATGCGGTGAACTGGTACAAAACAGATAATGCCGATTATGATTTCTGCGTAAAGCAGATTAATGATTATGTTGCTAAGTTAAGGGAAAGAACTAATCCGGATGCTAATAAAGGAAAGTAAGCTTAAGGGAGTATTTGAAATTGACCTTGAACCTCACGAAGACCGCAGAGGATTCTTTGTGAGAGTGTATGATAACGCAATCTTCAAGCAGTATGGGATACACAGGGATTGGGTTCAGGAAAACCAGTCATTGTCTAAAGAAAAAGGCACCATCAGAGGGCTCCATTTTCAGTTTCCACCGCATACAGAAACAAAACTGGTAAGAGTAGTAAGCGGTGAAGTATATGATGTCATTGTAGATCTGAGAAAGGGTTCGGCGACATTCGGTGAGTGGGATAGTTTCAGGATTTCTGCGGATAACAAAAAGATGATATATATCCCAAGAGGCTTTGCTCACGGAATGTGTACATTAACCAAGAACTGTGCCATGCTGTATAAGGTAGATAACTATTACGCGCCTGAAAGTGAAGGTACCATTATATGGGACGACCCGGACATAGGAATTGATTGGCCAGTGGAAAATCCTATCCTATCTGAAAAAGATTCAAGAGCACAAAGCTTTAAAGAATTTGTTGAAACTCATGTAGGGCTGGAAGTTTAATAAGATGAGAATTTTTGTTAGCGGTGGGACAGGTTTCATGGGTTGGTGTATTGGTATAAAGGTACAATAAATTATGGAGAGGGAATGAGGATAACACGCTTAAGCGCAGAGGTAAAAAATTGAATATATTATTAACCGGTGCAACAGGCTATATTGGAAGTTACATGATCAGTTACTTAAGTAAAGATATGTCCAATACAATTATTCCTTTATGTAGGAAACCTCCTGATTATTTTAAAAATTGGAAAAGCAAATTTGAAGTTGTACAGTGTGATGTCACTCAGTTAGAGGATTTAAATGAGAGAATGCCTGATTACGCCATAATTTTAGCCTGGAATTTTGCCGAAGAGATTTTAGCCTAGCAGGCTGAATACCGGAAACGAGGGGGGGGAGTTTATTATACCTATACCTGAGATACGGGTGATGTGATATGATATTTAAAGAAGCCAGACTCAAAGGAGCTTATATTACTGAAATAGAACCGCTGGAGGATGAGCGGGGCTTTTTTGCGCGAACCTTTGATCAGAAGGAGTTTGAGGAGCGCGGTCTAAATCCCTGTATTGTCCAGTGCAATGTCTCTTATAATAAAAAGAGAGGCACGGTTCGTGGTATGCACTATCAAATCGCACCCTACCAGGAAGCCAAGTTAGTCTACTGCACAAAGGGCGCCATCTACGACGTGATAATTGACCTACGCAAGGATTCGCCCATCCTCAAGCAGTGGATTGCTGTGGAATTGACGGCAGAAAATCGCCGCATGCTCTACATTCCGGAAGGGTTTGCCCACGGGTTTCAGACCCTGGAGGATAACACCGAGGTCTTTTACCAGATATTGGAGTTCTATCACCCGGAATCCGACAAGGGCGTGCGTTGGAATGACCCAGCATTTGGGATTGTTTGGCCAGATGACATACGGGTTATCTCAGATAGGGATCGGCAATGTCCGGACTTCGTCTCATGAAAAAGGTCTTGATTACTGGGGCAGCTGGATTTATTGGTCGGCACTGTTTGCCCATTTTATTGACAAAAGGCTATGAGGTTCATGCTGCGGACTCAAGGGAATCAGCAGAGAATGTGCCTGATGTATGTTGGCACCAAGTCGATCTATTAAATTCATTGGAGATTCGCAGGTTGATGGGTGAAGTCCGGCCAACGCATTTGTTGCATTTTGCCTGGTTCACAACCCCGGGGGAGTATTGGACTGCGCGAGAAAACCTTTATTGGGTTCGGGCAAGTCTGGATTTACTGCAGGCCTTTGAAGAACTTGGTGGGAAGAGGGTTGTAATGGCTGGCACCTGTTTTGAGTACGACTGGCAATACGGCTACTGCTCTGAAGAAATCACGCCTCTGGCACCAGCAACCTTGTATGGAACATGCAAACACTCGCTTCAGATAATGCTAGAGGCTTCTGCAAAACAAACCGGTCTTAGCGCAGCCTGGGGACGCATTTTTTTCCTCTACGGTCCCCATGAGCATCCCGATCGGCTGGTATCTTCAGTGACCTGTTCTTTGTTGAAAGGCGAACCAGCGCGCTGTTCGCACGGCAATCAGATCAGGGATTTTCTGTATGTCGAGGACGTCGCAGATGCCTTTACTGCGCTTTTGGAAAGCAATGTTACAGGCCCCGTTAATGTCGCTTCAGGATGTCCAATGGCCCTCAGGGATATTATCTATAAGATTGCAGAGAAAATAGACCGAAAGGATTTGATTCAACTGGGCGTTCTGCCTGTTCCTGTGCATGAGCCACATCTGCTGGTGGCGGATGTCAGTCGGTTGACAAATGAAGTGGGGTGGCTACCAAAGTACAACTTGGACAGAGGATTTGAGCAAACGATAGCTTGGTGGAGGAGTTACCTTATCGAGAAAGAATATGAGTCGGCCAAGTAAATGCCCGGTCTGTCAGTCAAATTCGGTAACCATGTTCTTGAAGCGCGAACAAGTTCCCGTTCATCAGAACTTGGTGATGAAAGACCAACCCTCTGCCTTGAAAATACCACGTGGTAAACTAAGCCTCGCGGTTTGTGAAGAATGCGGTTTTGTTTTTAATCAGGCTTTTGAGCCCTCCACTCTCAGTTATGGTGAGGACTATGACAATACCCAATCCTTTTCGCCCATGTTTGTGGAGTATCTTTCTCACCTTGTGAGGTACCTGGTTTTTGAGAAAGGCGTCCAGAACTGTCGTATTGTTGAAGTTGGTTGTGGCAAAGGCTTATTCTTGAGAAAGTTGACCGAGGCGGGGGGTAACACTGGCTATGGGTTTGATCCCAGTTATGTCGGCCCTGCCACGGATCTGGGCGGCCGTCTACACTTTGAAAAGGGTTACTACGGCCCAGAATATACCGAGACCTCTGCAGATGTGATTGTTTGTCGCCATGTGATTGAGCATGTTCCTAATCCTCTGGACTTGCTCCACACAATCAGACAAGCCTTAGCAAACTCGCCCCGGGCCAAGGTTTTCTTTGAAACACCTGCGGTGGAATGGATTTTGAAAAACCAGGTTATCTGGGATTTCTTTTACGAACACTGCTCGTATTTCAGCGCTGATTCCTTAACAACCGTATTTGAAGCCGCTGGATTCAAGATTGAGAGCATCCGGAATGTGTTTGGGGGGCAGTATTTGTGGCTGGAAGCAATGGTTTCTATTGAAGAGCCAGCGCGGGTAACCAGGAAACCTGGTCTAATTCCAAATCTCGCGAAGCAATTTGCGCTGTCGGAACGCAAGCTGAAAGCAGTCCTGGGTGAAAGGCTTCGGGGTTTGACTGCTGCGGGAAAGGTTGCTATTTGGGGAGCCGGTGCTAAAGGGGTAACCTTGGCAAATTTGGTAGATCCTGGGCGTGAATGGATTGCCTGCGTCGTTGACTTGAATCCTGGGAAACAGGGACACTATCTTCCAGGAACGGGGCATCCGATTGTAGGATACCAGGAACTGGCCAAATATGGTGTAGGGACTGCGATCTTAATGAACCCTAACTATCGTGAGGAAAATCTGGCCTTGTTACAGGAATCTCATCTGAATGTCAAATTGATCGACCTGATTGACCTAATTAGGGAGGATGTATGAAACTTATTATTGATACCACTGAAGAAAAACTGATTCAAGAGATTGAGGGCTGTCAACGTATCCTGGGCCTTTACACGACGGAGGCGTTTGGGCTAATATCCCAGCAGTGGCTCAAGGTCGGCTGGAATCAAAAATATGTTTATACATTTAGTTGGATGGGTCGTCCGGTTATTCAGCTACCGGAAGATATGGTACGAATTCAAGAGGTTATCCACCGCGTCAAGCCGGATGTCATTATTGAAACGGGCATCGCTCACGGAGGATCGCTGGTCTTTTACGCCAGCCTGTGTAAAGCAATGGGAAAAGGTCGAGTGATTGGTATCGATATCGAAATCCGGCCGCATAACCGCCGGGCGATTGAATCTCACCAACTGTACCCTCTGATAACGCTGATTGAGGGAAATTCGGTTGACCCTGCAGTGGTCGACAGAGTGAAGGCACTTGTTCGCCCTGGGGAAGCCGTACTGGTGGTCCTTGACTCGTCCCACACCAAAGACCATGTGCTGGCAGAGCTGAGAGGGTATTCACCTCTCGTAAGCCCTGGCTCCTACATTATTGCCGCGGATGGCATCATGAGAGACCTAAATGACGTACCGCGCGGTAAACCAGAGTGGACTTGGGATAATCCGGCTGCGGCTGTGGCAGAGTTTGCCCAAAAACATTCAGAATTTGTGTTGGAGGATCCCGCTTGGCCTTTCAATGAAAGTGAATTGACGGAGAATATCACTTACTGGCCCAAGGGATGGCTACGGAGAAAATAGTTGGTTAGCAGTATAGACGGCACCTCTATAGTTCTCCATCATGAGACCTTGAGGGATAGAGCGTGTGAACATGGCAGATAATAAGCCACTAGTAAGCATCGGCATGCCGGTATGCAACGGGGAGCGTTTCATTCAACAGGCACTGGACTCATTGCTCGCCCAGGACTACAAGCATTTTGAGCTGATTATTTCCGACAATGCGTCCGCCGACCGAACCGCCGACATCTGCAAGTCCTATGCAACAAAGGATGCCCGAGTTCGGTATTATCGGAATGAAACGAATTTGGATATAGTCGCGAATTTCAATCGCGTGTTCGAGTTGTCCAGCGGCGAGTATTTCATGTGGGCTGCCTGCGATGACCTGTGGGAACCCAGCTACATAAAAACATTGCTAGAATACCTCATCACAACTCCTAGCGCTGTTCTGGCCTTTTCAGCTTTCGACAACATCGACGAGCGTCATCATCAGGTGAGAACCTATCCACATCTATTTGAATTGCCATCAGAAGACCTTTTCACGAGATTGCAGAACTATATCACCCAGGAGGAATGGCTGGGCAAAGCTAACCTGATCTATGGACTCATGCGTCGAACTGCTGTTCAGGAAGCAGGAGGTTTAAAGATATGGGGCAGGAGTCTCTGGGGTATTGATATGCTCGTCGTATTCAAGCTGCTAACTTTGGGTAACTTGGTTCTCTCCCCAGACCTTCTCTTTCACAAACGCTTGCTCTTATCTCAGACAGGTTTGTCACACTGGACCATTTCGCAAGCCCGTTCGGGTTATCAACAATTGCATGGCTATTTCGCTGGCTATGCTAGTATCATTAGTACCCTTGATTCTCTAGATTTTAAGCATAAGATGCTACTAAAAGCGGCACTTCGGAGGAGATCTCGCCAAGTCTATCTGAGGGAAATCAAGAAAGCCATTGTTTCACTAGGCAGTCGATGGGTTATAACGCGGGGCAAGTATCTTCGCTGCAACAGCTGCAACAGAGGTGTTTGATATGGTTGGTAAACCTCTAGTCAGCATCGGAGTTCCAACCTGCGACCGTGCTTTGTTACTAGAGCGAGCCGTCAAGAGTTTGATAGCGCAGGACTATCCCAATCTTGAGATTATTGTTTCGGATAATGCTTCCAAGGACAAGACCCCGGAGGTATGCGCGCGTATTCTGTCGCAATACCCTTTTGTCCTCTACAATCGGAATTCCACCAGGATCCCCATTGTTGAGAATTTTAAGCGGGTTTTTCTCCTTTCGACAGGCAAATATTTTATGTGGGCAGCTGATGATGACTTGTGGGAGCCCAACTTTGTTTCCACATTGGTACGTCACCTGGAATCAGACCAGGACATCGTTCTGGTAGCTGCTGAGGCTCAATATATGACTCGTGATGGGGCAATGCTGCCATTCTTTCCTGAAGGAAGGGCATTCTATGACAAACTGCCGCATTCTAAACTGAGACGTCTGCTGACGTTTAAGTCACACAGCCCCGGCAACCTAATCTACGGCTTATATCGCAGGGAGGCTCTATTTACTAAGAACGGCGGCACGGTGCTAGATGTTTGTAAGTTCATCAACGAAATTCCAATATTCCTCCAAATTGCTACAAAAGGTAACGTTCAGGTATGCAGCGAGGTGCTGTTCTACAAGAGTGCCCCAATTGCTACCTATCTCCAGGCCGCCCGTGAATATGGTTTAAGACCGGTTCTGGATCAAAGGCAAGTCACCGAACTTGGCGTCCTCTGCCAGCCCGCTGCGCTGAGAACAATTGCTCGCACTGGGGCTGGTCTCGCGACCTTGAGAGATGTTCGCGAAGCTACTGCGTTCCTTCTACGAGCAGCATGTCGTTATTTATCCGGAGTCTTTTGCTATCACGTACGCGCCTTGGCAGATGTGAGACGCGCGATCTGGAGGACCGATGCGGGCCTTGTCACGAAACTCGTTGTTCTTATCGCCTTCACCGGGCGGTTCATAACACATTTCCTGAAGCTTGTGGTATGGCAAGTGCAGGATTTTCTTGGAGGACGTATGAGAGTTTCACGCAGGTAATGCCATTTTGTGCGTTGCTGCGTGGTGAACACTACGGCAGGCCGAAGTGGGTCTGGAGCTTCCAGCCCCGCGGGCTTGTCAATAAGGTCACAAAGAGAGCGGTCAACGATGAGAAGCTTTTATGCCTCCGACACTACACCGAACTCAGCATTCCAGTCCAATCTGTGGCGCAACAATCTATATCTGCCACTGGCGGATCCGGGACAGGTCGAAGGCTCCGCTGGAAGTGGGTAGGCTCTGAGATGCTGAAGATTCTTACGGTGATAGGTACACGGCCGGAGGCCATCAAAATGGCTCCTGTCATAAGGGAATTGAGTAAACACAGGGACCAAGTTAGATCACTGGTCTGTGTGACTGGACAACATCGCCAAATGCTGGACCAGGTTCTTAATCTGTTTGATATTGACCCAGATTATGATTTAGATATCATGCAACCCGATCAAGCGCTATCTCAGTTAACGGCAAATCTTTTAACAGGCCTCGATCCAATTGTGAAAGAAACAAGGTCAGACTGGGTCCTGGCCCAGGGTGATACGACTACGGTTTTAGTTGTGGCATTGGTTGCTTTCTATCACAAAGTCAATTTTGGGCATGTCGAGGCAGGGCTGCGCACAGGCAACCGTTATCAGCCATTTCCGGAGGAGGTAAATCGACATATCGCTGACAGTTTGGCCGACTTACTTTTTGCTCCTACTGAGCGCAGTAGGCAAGCTTTATTACGCGAGGGTTGCTCTGGAGAGAAAATCCTGGTTACTGGCAACACTGTAATCGATGCACTGATGATGATGGTTGCGCATCCATATGATTGGTCCGTTGGCCCTTTGAGTGTTCTTCCCAAGGAACGGCGGCTGGTACTGATTACAGCACATCGGCGTGAGAGCTTCGGGGCGCCTTTTCGGGAAATATGCCTTGCTATTCGTGAACTTGCCTTGCAGTTTAATGCTCATGGTGTACATTTCGTATATCCGGTTCACCTGAACCCGAATGTTCGCCAACCTGTCCGGGAAATCCTTTCTGGTATCTCAAATGTGAGCCTGATTGAGCCACTGGATTACCTATCGATGGTGCATCTAATGAAGCGTTCAACACTCATTCTGACAGACTCGGGCGGTATTCAAGAAGAGGCCCCGAGCCTTTCAGTACCTGTCCTGGTCATGCGCGATGCGACTGAGCGTCCTGAAGGTGTCGAAGCTGGGGTGGTCAAATTGGTAGGTACAAAGCGTGTTAATATCGTTAGTGAGGCAACAAGATTGTTGCAAGACCCTGTTGCTCACGCAGCTATGGCAACGGGAGCAAACCCTTATGGAGATGGTAAAGCAGCAATCAGGATTGTGGCTGCCTTGTTAGATAAGGGTGCTGTTTAGCCAACCTAGTAAGGCTTGTCTGAGATGGAGGCATAGACATGAAGGATTTTAAAGTTACCGGCATCCGGTGGGCGAACTGGGGAGACCTTGAGCTTCCTTTGTTTAAGCTATGGAATAAAGATAACCCTCTGCCACCTCGGTTTTGGCAGAGAATCTGGGAGTATCCCTTTCTAGTTTCACATGTGCCAAAGAACTCGAGTTGTTTGGACGTGGGTGGAACGTATCCCTTTGTGCTGTTTAAGAATTTTCCTCAGGTTATCTCCGTGGGCATCCGGAATCTCAACGCCTCGGATCACCCTCTGCACAAGGGACTGTGGCCTACTGGTCAGCCAGTCACAGCCGATGCTCATACGTTGCCGTTTAAAGATGATATGTTCGACTTTTCGTTTTGTATCAGTGCGCTCGAGGAAATGAGCGACCCACTTTCAGTCGTTCAAGAGATACTACGCGTGACCAGAGAAAAAGTGGTCATTACCATTGACATCAGTGAAACCTTGGGAATGCCCTTGGA
>Ga0209635_10001500_pt1 | contig 17390 bp, 21 predicted proteins | sample DeeMarSWOR230_32_FD_187463 | JGI IMG/M metagenome (GOLD analysis project Ga0209635, IMG submission 187463) | Marine sediment microbial communities from White Oak River estuary, North Carolina - WOR-2-30_32 (SPAdes) (version 2) | ecosystem: Environmental > Aquatic > Marine > Intertidal zone >... | reverse complement strand
GATACACAAACACAGAAACACTAAAAAACATAACAATAAAAGACCTAACAAAAATAAAAGGAATAAAAAGAAGAACAGCAAAAAAAATAAAAAAAGAAATAGACCAAATCGAATTAGAAAAATCTATTGCATATAAGAGTGATGAAGAAGAAGAATGGCCAACTGAAGACGTCACCGAAGAAGAATATAAAAAAGAGATTTTTAAAGGATTAGATCATGTAAAAATAGATGAGGAAGAAGAGGTATTTAGAGGTATAAAAAGTATAGATGGAAAAATCGCTAAATTACTAGTAGAAAATGATATCTGTTCTATTGATGCACTCAGAAATATGACTATAAAAAATCTAACAAATATAAAAGGTATAAAAAGAAAAATTGCTAAAAGAATAAAAAAGGAAATTACGAATTTACCAGAAAAAACTGATGTATATTATTCTCCAGAATTTTTAAATTCAAAAGAACAAGTTGACACAGAAGAAGAATGGGTAACTTTCGATGAAAAAAAAGTTCCAAAAAAAGCTAAAAAAGAGATAAAAGGTTTCAAGCATAAAGGATATAAACTTTATGAAAAGAAAATTAAAACAAAATCTGGTAAAAAAAGGACCGTTAAACTTTTTAGTAAAACAAAACCTAAGGGTGCAAAATTTATTGCATTACCAAAAGGTTTTAAGGTTTTAATAAATAAAAAAACTGGCGTTCCTTACCTTAAAAAGAAGAAATAATCCTAAATTCTCTTTAATATAATAAAAGAATTTTTATATCGGTCTTATTTGTGTAATAGTGATGAGTTGGAATGGCCCTTTAAATAAAATCCGTGAATATAGATACGAAATTCCATCAAATTACAAAGGAGAACATAATAATCTAAAGATGCAAACTTCTGCAGTTATTTATGCTGATGAAAGCATGATTCCTCATATAAGAGGAGATAATGCACCAGAACAAGCTGCAAATACCACAATGCTACCTGGAATTGTTGGAAAAGCTCTTGCTATGCCTGATATTCATTGGGGTTATGGTTTTCCCATTGGAGGAGTAGCTGCAACTGATTCTGAAAAAGGAGTTATTTCACCTGGAGGAGTTGGTTTTGACATTAACTGCGGAGTGAGACTAGTTAGAACCAATCTACATATTAACAATCTCAGCGAAGTTAAGATAAAAGAGCTAATCGACGAAATGTTTAGAAATGTTCCTTCAGGTCTTGGTTCTGAGGCTAAAATTAAATTGAATAAGGTGGAGCTAAACGATATTTTAAAAATGGGTGCAAGTTCATCTATTGAAAAAGGATATGGGTGGAAACAAGATATTGATTTTTTAGAAGAAAATGGTTGTTTAGATTACGCTGATATATCTACTGTTTCTGAGAAGGCCAAACAAAGAGGCATGTCTCAAGTTGGTTCTCTTGGGGCAGGAAATCATTTTCTTGAAATACAAAAGGTTGCAGACATTTATGATTCTGATGCAGCAAAGGTTTTTGGGATTAAGGAATTAGGCCAGATTACAGTTATGATTCATACTGGTTCAAGGGGATTCGGGCATCAGGTTTGTACAGATCATTTAAAGGTTTTAGAGCAGGCTGTTAGAAAATATAATATTTGGTTACCAGATAAACAACTGGCTTGTGCACCCGTAAATTCAAAGGAGGGACAATCTTATTTAAAGGCTATGGCTTGTGCAGCAAATTTTGCCTGGGCTAATAGACAACTTATTGTTCACTGGGTAAGAGAGTCTTTTGAAAAAGTAATGCATGATAATGCTGAAAATATGGATATGAACATAATTTATGATGTATGTCATAATATTGCAAAATTGGAGGAACATGAAATAGAAGGAAAAAAAAGGTTGGTATACGTTCATAGAAAAGGTGCAACACGTGCCTTTGGACCTGGTAAAAAAGAAATTCCATTAAAATATCGTGAAACTGGTCAACCGGTTTTAATACCAGGTGATATGGGGACAGAAAGTTATTTATTAAAAGGCACAAAAGAATCTGAAGAAACTTTTGGATCTACATGTCATGGTGCAGGACGTGTAATGTCTAGACATCAAGCAATTCATAAATGGCGGGGAGAAGAAATTGTCAGAGAATTAAAAAATAGAGGAATTTATGTTCATGCTGCTAGTTTCAGAGTATTAGCTGAAGAAGCACCTGGTGCATACAAAGATATAAGAGAAGTTGTTGAGGTTACTCATGGAGCAGGTATATCAAAAAAGGTTGTAAGATTAGTTCCTCTGGGTGTGGTTAAAGGATAAAAAATTTAACCAATTAATTTTAAATGTGAGAACTTGTATTAAGGTACAAAAAATGGTGATATTTTGGAAGATGTTCTGATAAGTAATTTTGAAGAAATAGACTTAAAAGGAGCAATGGTTATTGCTGGTTTTCCTTCAATAGGTCTAGTTAGTACTATAGCTGCTAATTATTTGATAGATGCTTTAAATCTTAAACAAATAGGTTGTGTTTCGTCTTCTGAGTTTCCAGCTTTATCTGTTGTTCATACTGGTGAACCATTATCACCTGTTAGAATATATGCTGGAGCACATTCAAATGGTAAAAAAATTGTGGTATTTGTATCAGAGTTTAAACCTAAACCTAATTTAATTAATTCAATTTCCTCGTCAATTATGAAATGGGTCTGCGAAAAAGAGTGTAGACTCCTTATATCCCCAGAAGGTATGGTCGTTGAAGGTAAGATTGGTGAAGAGGAAGAAGTTGATGCCTATGCAATTGGTTCAACTGAAAATGCCAGATCGCTTTTAGTGGAGAAAAAAATTGCACAGTTTAAAAATGGAATTATAGCGGGTGTGTCTGGAGTTTTACTTAATCTGGGTAGACAATCTAATTTTGATGTCATTTCTGTTTTGGCAGAGGCTCATCCAAATTATCCTGATGCAAAAGCAGCAGCTGCTGCTATTAATGTGATGGCTCTTTTAATGAATGTTGAAATAAATGTTACACCATTGTATGAGGAATCTGAACGTATTGAGAAACAATTACAAAAGTTCCATAAACAAGCAAAACCAATGGTATCTCCAAGTCAGGCTCCACAACCAAGTATGTATGGTTAGATAATATTTTACAAAAAATATTTCTTCTTTTTTTAATAAAGAACCTTTAAAAATATGATTATATTGTTTGTATTGATTTATGAGTAGAATTCCTGAAAATCATCCACGTTATCTTTCATTAATGTTAAGAGAAAAAATTTCTGATGGGGTTAAAAAAGAACTTGTACATGAAACTGGTTTAATTGCCCACGGTCGTGGAGAAGCATTTGATTACTTAATAGGTGAAAAAACTATAGACCTTGCTGAGGGTGCAGAAAAAGTATCGGCAGCTATGTTACTTTGTGCAGAAAATCCTGTTATTTCAGTTAATGGAAATGTTGTTGCATTAGTTGCCAAAGAAATTATTAATTTATCTGAATCTATTCCAGCTAAATTAGAGGTTAACCTTTTTCATAGAACTCAAGAGAGGATGAAAAAAATTGTTAAAGAATTGGAAAAACAGGGTGCAAAAAAAGTATATGGAATGCAAGCAGATGGTCGTATTTTGGGTTTAAACCATGATAGAGGTTTATGTGATAAGGAAGGTATTTTTTCTGCTGATGTTGTTCTTGTTCCTCTTGAAGATGGTGATAGATGCCAGGCTTTAATTAACATGGGAAAAACCGTTGTTGTTGTTGATTTAAATCCTCTTTCTAGAACCGCTAAATCTGCAAGTGTAACAATTGTAGATAATGTAACAAGAGCTATTCCTAATATTGAAAAATGGGTTTATAAATTGAAAAACGAGGATAAATCAGTCCTTAAAAAATTGATTAATTCTTGGGATAATAAAAAAATGTTAAAAAATACTTGCACTTTTATTTCAAAAAGACTAAATTCATTATTTTGATTAAGGTGAATGTATGGAATCTTATAGAACTCATTATTCAAAAGATGTTTCAAGTAAAGATTATGGAAAGAATATAGCTGTTGCTGGTTGGGTTGAGGATATACGTAATATTGGCTCAATTAGTTTTATTATATTACGTGACAGAAAAGGGACTCTTCAAGTTACTGTGTTTAAAAAGCAAAATGCTGAACTTTTTGAAAAAATGGTTAATATTCCTCGTGAGTCTGTTGTTTCGGTATATGGCTTGTGTAAAGAAAGTAAGCAAGCAAGAAATGGTTATGAAGTTATTCCAAATGAATTTGAAATTTTATCTGTTGCAGATACTCCACTACCTTTAGGTGTTGTTGATAAGATAGAATCTGAACTTGAAACTCGTTTAGATAATCGTTTTATTGATCTTAGGAAGCAAGAGATTCAAGCAATTTTTAAGATAAGAAATAAAGTAATATCCGAAGCTCATGAATATCTTAGAAAAAATAATTTTATTGAGATTCATACCCCAAATATTATTGCTAGCTCCTCTGAGGGTGGAACGGATGTTTTTAAATTAAAATATTTTGAAAAGGAGGCTTTTTTAGCACAATCACCCCAGTTGTATAAGCAGATGATGATGGCAACTGGTTTGGACAGAGTTTATGAGATTGCTTGGTATTTTAGAGCAGAAGAACATAACACACGTAGACATCTAAATGAATCAACAGCAATTGATCTTGAAATGGCTTTTATTAAAGATGAAGAAGATGTTATGAAAATTTTAGAAGGTCTTGTTCATAATATGTGGAAAAAAGCAAGTGAGTGTAGTGATGAATTGGAAATTTTAGGAAAAAAAATTATAGCTCCAAAGCTACCTTTTAAACGTGTTAAATATGATGATGTTATTAAAAATTTAAATAAAAATGGTTTTAGCATAAAATGGGGAGATGACCTTGGCGCAGAGGAAGAAAAACTATTTGGAGATATTATGAAAAAAGAAGGTCATGAATTTTATTTTATAACCAAATATCCTATAGCTGCAAAACCATTTTATACAATGCCTGAAGAAGATAAATACTCGCGTAGTTTTGATTTGGAATGTAAAGGTGTTGAAATAGCATCTGGTAGTCAGCGTATTCATGTTTTTGATTTATTGAAAAAGAGGTTAGAAGATTGTAATCTTAATCCTAAATATTTTGAGTCTTATCTTAAGACTTTTTGTTATGGTATGCCGCCTCATGGTGGTTTTGGTTTTGGAATTGAAAGGTTTTTAATGGAGCTTTTAGATATTAAAAACATCAGGGAATGTATTTTGTTTCCCAGGGATAGAACTCGTTTAACACCATGATTTTATATTAATTTTTATAAGTAAATTGTAAATAATTATTCAATTGCTTTTCATTTTAAATTTCCAGCTTTTTGTGTTTCTACATTAGTTCAAAAGAATGATATTTCTTCTGATTATAACTTTTTTTAAAAAATAAATATTTTATTATAAAAATAAAAAACTTTAAATATATATCTTATATTTATATTATTTGAAATATAAAAAGAAGGTTTAGCAATGAATCTTATATTAAAGATACTGATTGGTTTTACTCTTGCTTTTATTTTGCATGAATTAACACATTTAATTGTTTTAGCTTATTATAAAATCCCAATTAAATCAATTATTATAACCAAGTGGACTGCTTTTGGATTTCTTGTTGATAACGAAAAATACGTTAATGACAAAAAAATATTATTATTATTGCATTTCTTGCCTTTAATTTGGTGTTCATTATATTTTATGGACCCAGGTGAACCTTACCTTTTAATGTTTGCAGTAGTTAATATATTTGGAGGAGCAGGGGACATATACTATTTCTTTAGAATGATTATATTACCACCAGACCAAAGAATTAAATGGGCTAACGAATGTGATGAAAAAATTTCTAAATCAATTATCTGGAAGAAAGAGTTCAGTTTATAGTTTATTAAGATATATATACAAAAACAATTAGTTACTAGAACTTAATTTTTTTTTAAAATTATTTTAAAGATATATGGATATTTTTAACAAAAAGATAAGGTTAAATAATTTTATTTATTGTCTGAAAATATTGATATTAAAATTTTAAGGAGGAAAAATTTATGGCATCAAAAAATAGCAAGGCCATGGCCATTGCTATTATTGCAGGAATTTTATTATTAATTTCTGGAGTAAGTGGTTTAGTAACTTGGGAAACAATCAAAGATTTTGTAACCACAAATATTATTGATAATACATTTGTTCAAATTATATTTACAATTCTAATTTTCATTGCTTCATTGGGTGGTATGTCAGTAATTGCAGGTGGTTTGTTAATAGGTAAAAATAAGATTGGAACAGGCAAGCTATTAATTTCTCTTGGTGCGGGGCTGGGTTTAATTGGTTTGATATTTTCAATAATCGTTATATATACTGAAGGAAATCTGACCCTAGGTAGTTTTTTCTCGATAGGGGCAATAGGATTAATTCTTTCAATAGTTGCTAGAGCTATTGCTAAGAAAGAATAAACTGGATATTCTTGATTTAATAATATTAAAGTTCAAGATCTGTTACTATCTTTGTATACTTTTCATGTATTTTAATTCAATTGAATAAAAATAAGATTTACATCCTTATTCAATTTTTTTAACTAATTTGATTTGTAAATACGGTGTATTCAGCTTTGCACCTTTAGTCGTTTTTGCACCCAAAGTCTTCATTCTGCACCCAAAGTAGATGAAAAACAGGGGTTTGGGTGCAAAGCCGGTGTATTCGAAATATTTAAATATTAAACACGTATATATACGTGTAAAGACGTGTTGGGTGTAAAATATGAATAAAGGAGTAATAATTGGGATAATATTACTTGCAGTAGGTATAATCATATGGATAGTATATGGATTATATCTTGGTTTTGAAGAAATAATTCAGGCACTAGATTTACTAACAGGATTTATTGCAGGGTTTATCATAATCGGATTTATTGTACTAATAATATCTATTATTGTCGAACAACGCAGTGACATGAAAAAAAGAAAAGAAGAAATAAAAAAGGAGGATTTTGAACCATGATCCTAACAAATACTGATTATGTGGTAGGAAGAGAAATCAAAACAATACTTGGGCTTGTAAGAGGAAATACTGTACAAGCAAAACATATCGGTAAAGACATTATGGCTGGGTTTAGAAACGTTGTCGGTGGAGAAATAAAGGAGTATACAGACATGCTATCCGAGTCAAGAGAAATTGCATTAAAACGCATGGAAGATAAAGCACAAAAACTAGGAGCAGATGCAGTTGTCAATGTTCGTTTTATGACCTCATCAATAATGGGTGGAGCAGCTGAAATATTGGCTTATGGTACTGCTGTTAAACTGAAATAAACATAAAAAAAGTTACTAGCATGATAAAAATCATACTTGTTGTAGGTGGAGGCTTTTTTGCATTAATCAACCCTATTATGATATTTGGCATAAGTCTTTGGATTTAAAGTTATGTGATAATTATGAAAAAAATAATGACAATATGTGTAATATTATTATCAATAATAGCGGTTTTTTCAGGTTGCGTAGAAGAACAAGAACCAAAACAAACTGAAAAAACAACAGAAGAAATAGCCTTGGAATTTATGATTACTATTTTGGAAAAAAATTTAACTACTGCATATAATTATTTTAGTCCTTCAATGAAAAGCCAATTTATTTATGACCAGTTTGAAGGTACCTGGAATTATATTGAAACAACATATGGTGATTTTGAATCAATAGGTAATACTTCAGAATCAGTTGAGGAAGGTTATGACATAGTTTTTATAAATTGTACTTTTACAGATGATTATTTTATAATTTTTAAAATAGTTTTTGATGAAAACAAGGAAATATCTGGTTTTTGGACAGAAAAGATTGATACGATTAATCCTTATGTTCCTCCAGATTATGTAAATCTAAGCAGTTTCATAGAACAAGAAATTACCATAGGATCGGAGCCTTGGATATTACCTGGGACTATTACTATACCAAATGGTGACGGACCATTTCCTGCTGTTGTTCTTGTTCATGGATCTGGTCCAAGTGATAGAGATGAGACAATTGGACCAAACAAGCCTTTTAAGGATATTGCTTGGGGTCTTGCATCAAATAATATAATAGTATTAAGATACGATAAAAGAACCAAAGTATATCCTGCTGAGACAGCTAGTGATAAAAATTTAACAGTTAAAGAAGAAGTTGTGGATGATGCAATAGAAGCAGTTAAACTACTAAAAACCTATGAAGAAGTTAATCAAAATAAAATATATGTACTAGGCCATAGTCTTGGTGCTATGATGGCTCCACAAATTGCAACTTTTGAAGAAAATGTATCAGGATTGATACTGCTTGCAGCACCTGCTAGAAAATTGGAAGATCTAGTGTATAGCCAAATAGTTTATTTATCAGGGCTTGACGGTGTGATTGATGAAAATGAATTACTTGCAATCAACGATACTCTTGACGCATCAGAAAAAATTAAAACCCTTAATATCTCTGAAGACGAAAAAGTTTTAAATGCTTATAAAGCCTATTGGGAATATCTTAATAATTATGACCAAGTAGAAACTGCGAAAAACCTTACAATTCCAATACTGCTTCTTCAGGGTAAAAGAGATTATCAAGTAACATACGAAGAAGATTATGCAATTTGGAATACTACTTTCTATGATAATAACAACGTTATGATGAAAACTTATGATCTTTTAAATCATTTATTTATACCTGGAGAAGGTCCGCCTACAAACACAGAATACATGACACCAGGACATGTTTCAGAGGACGTCATACAAAAGCTATCAATCTGGATAAACGAGGAAAACTAGGATGAAAAAAGTGACCATAACATTAAATGAGGATATCTGGAGATGGTGGAAGAAAAACCCGTGGATTAACTTATCTCAGCTAGCAGAACGTGAACTAAACAGAATACGTTTGTTGGAGGAAAGGGTTCTTGGTACTTGTCCAGAATGTGGGAATCCTAAATTAAGATTTGATGGTAAAACATATTTCTGCTCAAAATGTGGTTATGAATATAAATAAGTAGTTTAATGAATCATAAAATTTGGTCTAATGTTTAAAATAAAAAAATTAAATGATAGTTAGGTAAAAATTATGATGGTAACAACAACAGAAAGTCTACCTGGAAGAAATATAAAGGAAGTGCTTGGAATAGTATTTGGCAGCTGCGTACAAACAAAACATGTTGTTAAAGACTTAAGAGCAGTAGGAAGAACAATAATAGGTGGGGAAGCAAAGATGTATACTGAACTTATGGAAGAAGCAAGAAGAACAGCTATGCAACGTATGATAGATGATGCAAATAGACTTGATGCTGATGCAATAATTGGTATGAGGTATGCAACTGCACAAACAATGGCAGGGGCAGCAGAAATTATTGCTTTTGGAACAGCTGTAAAAACTTATTAAAAAAGATTTTGATAGAATTCCTATAGATCACCGTGGTTTTTATTTGCAAAAATATTGGTTTTTCTTATTAATTTTCTTTATATAGAAAAACATCTTCAATTTTTACATCAAAGATTTCTGCTATTTTAAATGCCAGTTCCAAAGATGGATCATATTTTCCTTTTTCTATAGCAAGTATAGTTTGTCTTGTTACTCTTAATTTGTCTGCAAGTGCCTCCTGGGTTAAATCATTCATTGCTCTGTAAACCTTGAGTTTATTTTTCATATATTTTTACTCTCCAAATTTCTTAGCGTAATATCCATAAAATAACATATACACCATCAGCAAGACTGTTGCAAAGAATGCCAAGGAATAACCAATTTCAGTCAACTCCAGATACCCACTTTTACTAAGTCCCATTATAGTAAGACCAACTACTGCAGTTGTTGTACCAACAACTTGAATAGTTCTACGAGATGCTTTCTCACTTATTCTATAAACTCTTTCATCCTCAATTACCTGCTTGACTCTGCTTTTGAGTGCATAAAGTAATATCATGCCTAAAACAACTGCAAAAATCGCAGTTATAGGTTCTCCTCTAATTACAGACAATCCAATGAAAAATCCCACAACAAATAATAATATTATTCCATATAGTTTGAATTTTTTTATTTCCATATCATCACATCATGTAATATATATATTACATTTTGTTATATAAACTTTACTATTTGTAAATTAAACTTTACTTAATAATATCTAAATTTATTGAAAAATAACCAGAATTATTATCATTAAACAGTGAAGAAATTATTTTTATTATTATTTTAATAATTTTAATAAATGAGAGTATAAATATTAGATAAAATTAAATATAATTATCTAATTTGTTGTAACAGGTTGGATGGAATGCTTCAAAAACATTTAATGTGTCCTAATTGTAAAAATATTATTGAGATTGAAGGTATGCCAGGAGAAAAAGTATTTATCACATGTCCAAGGTGTAATATAAATGGATTTTTTTCTTTTCCAAAAGAAGAATTATTAAAAAAAACGACTTCTAACGTTATTGTGACAAAAAATCTTACAAAATTTTATGGGAAAATTAAGGGTATAGAGAATCTAACCTTATCAGTAAAAAAAGGTGAAATATTTGGTTTTTTAGGGCCAAATGGTGCAGGAAAAACTACAACAATTAGAACACTTCTAGGTTATTTAAAACCAACATCTGGAGAAGCTTATATTCTGGATAAAAACATAAGTGAAAATATAGTAGATATTAAAAGAGATGTGGGATACATTCCTGGTGATTTGAATTTTTATAGTCATTTGACTGGAAAACAATTCCTTGATTATTTTGCGTCACTACGTAATACCGAAATGTCATTACTAGATAATCTTTTGAAAGTCTTTGATGTTCCTTTGGATCGGAAAATAAAAGGTTATTCTAAGGGTATGAAACAAAAACTCGGCATAATTCAGGCATTTATGGATGACCCTGAAATAGTAATTATGGACGAACCAACTTCAGGTCTTGATCCTTTGTTGCAACAGAAATTTTATGATTTTTTAAAAGATCAGAAGAAAAAAGGGAGAACAATGTTTTTTTCGTCTCATATTTTAAGTGAAGTTGATAAGATTTGTGACCGAATAGGAATAATACGTAACGGTAATTTGGTTGCTCTTGAAGATGTTGAAGCACTAAAAGAAAAGATGGGAAAGATAATAAGAGTGAAGATAAAAGAAAAACCTGAGAAGTTTAAGGGTCCTCAGAATTTAAAAATTAAGAACGGATGGATTGAGTTTGTTACAAATGATGATATTGATTATTGGATTAAGATATTATCAAAATATACTATTTTAGACTTGGAGATAAATGAGTTTAGTTTGGAAGATATTTTTATTCATTATTACGAGGGGCAAACATGAATAATGTATTTAGATTTAAAATAGCAATTCAAACGATTAAGAATCACTGGAAAACAACAATTATTATTACTTTACTATTCATGATCATGGCACTTGGGTACGCTGGTATGTTTCCTGCATTTAAGGAATCTATTATTAATATGATGGATTCAGATTTTTATGAAAGTTTTAATTTTTTACCACATGCTAACCAAATGCATACTTATGTTGGATTTTTAACCCTTGAGTTATATGCTATATTTTGGCTTTTAATTTTGGCTATAATGCTTGGTTTTATTGCCGCATCTAGTATATCAACAGAAATTGAAGGGAAAACAATTGATATATTAATGTCAAATCCTGTTTCTAGAAAACAAATCGTTATTGAAAAATTTGTAGGTCTTATTCCAATGTTTCTTGTTGTAAATTTTGGAATGATGTTAGCTGTTATTGGTATTACTGCTGCTTTAAACGAAAGTTTAGATTTTGGTAATTTATTTCTAGTTCATATTTTGTCAATTCCTTATTTTCTAGCAGTTCTTAGCTTAGGAATATTAATATCTGTAATCATTGATGAAAAAATGAAATCTAGTATTATTTTGATTTTAATTCTTGTAGGTATGTTTGTTTTAAATTCTTTAAGTCTTACTGCTCCAGATTATAATTGGTTAGGTTCTTTTTCATTTTCACATTATTTTGATACTTATACTGTTTTAGAATTTGGTGAGGTTGATTTTTTAGGAATTTTCGTATTTATTTTGGTAACAATTATCTGCTTAGTATCTTCAATGATATATTTTGAATATCGAGATATAACAATTTCATAAAAATATATTTCATTGACTCATTAGATTTTTATAAATATGATTATCTTTACAATTATCAGATTAGATGGGATATGAACTTGTTTTTATTAGTAAAAAAATTGATTTTGAATATTTAATTAGGTAGGGATTTGGTAGTAGTATGAAACGATTTTATACTTATTTTCTCTTGTTAATTCAAAATGTACAATTATACTAAATTTTTTAAATTTATAATACTGAATTTTTTATCCAAAATCCTACTCTTATAAAATGTATAACAAAAGTGAATAATATAGCAATTATTATTGTTTTAATAAACATCGAATTTCTAAAAAATTTTTTATTTAAAACATATGATTCTTGATACCATACATAAAAACATCCACATGCTGCAAAAATAGCTATAGCTATCTCAAGAAAAAGCAAAATCCAATGAATAGGTTGATCAGTTGTTACAATCCATCCTCCCCCTGTTAATATTAGATGAATTCCGCGAAAAAAGAAAAATAAAGGCACACAACTTAATAAAATCCATCGAACTTGCATCCACTGCATTTTTTTTGTTTTGTTCATTTTCAAATCACCTTAAAAGTCTTAAATAATTTAACTTATTTTTTTATTGATTTTAAAATTGAATATAAGAAACAGGATAAATCCTATACAAGTACCAAAACCCACTCCAATAGGAATATTATCAAAAGGTACACCAATTCCAGCACCTAAAGCTATCCAAATTGGAATCCAGAGGATAGGGTCTTCTTTGATACGTTTTTTCATACAAATCACTATTTTCAAATTTTTTTCTAAATACTTTTAATAAAATTTAAAATTTCATAATATTAATTTTGTACGTTTATAATATATTTGACGTAAATTTTTGGAATTTGTACAATTATATTTAAAAAATTCTAATATGTTTATAATAGACTATAATTGAAGGAAAAAGATGAATAAAAAGAATATTAAAGTTATGAGTCTTTTGATGATATTACTTTTTCTTAAGTTGCCAAAAGTGTATTGATTAAATATAAGTTGTTTCAAAAAATTTGGTTTTAATTTTTAAAGGAGATTTCTTCTACCCATATAAATAAACTTGGTCTAGGATTCCATATTATATTATCAAAAGTTCCATAAAAAGCTGTATTTGAAAAAAGAGGAACCCAAGCCACATCTGATGCTGCTATTGAGAAAATTTCCTGAATGATTTCTTTTCTCATATCTGTATCCATAGTATAAGATAGTATTTCACATAGTTGATCTATTTCATAATTTGAATAATTTCCATAGTTCCAAATTCCTATACTTTCCTCCAAATTAGGTGTATGAAGTAATAATTTGATTGTTCCCTCCGCGTCAATAGGATTCCAACCAGTCAAATAAAGAGAGGTATTTCTATAATATAGTTTTGAATAATATTCAGATTGAGGTTGAGGATTAGTTATAATATTAATTTTGATTTCTTTTAGCTGGTTTGCTATTTCATTTGAAATATTTATCCATTTAGGGGAATCAGGAATATCTAATTCTATAGTAAATCCATCCTCGTAACCGGCTTCTTTCATTAGTTGTTTTGCTGTTTCTAAATCATAAGGTAGTCTACTTATGTTTGGATTATAACCAAAAGTGTGGTATGTAATAAATTGAGATACTGGAGTTGCAGAACCATTTAAATATTTTTCAATAATAGTCTCAATATCAATTGTATGATACATAGCTTTTCTTACTCTCAAGTCAGATACAGGGTTTTTAATATCATTAAAACCATAACTATCATTAACCCTGAAATCAAAGCTTAGATATATTACAGCTGGTGTTTGTACTGATTTAACGTCCAATCCTTTTGTATTTTTAATTTCTTCAACGTAATCGATTGAAAGCGGAACAATATCAATTTCTCTTCTAATTAGTGCATTTTTTAATTCTTCTGTATTATTCATTTTTTTAAAAGTCACTTTTTTTACTTCAGGTTGTCCTTTCCAATAATCTTCAAATCTTTCAAGAGTTATATGATCTCCAGGACTATAATCAGATAATTTGTAGGCACCAGTACCAATAGGCCATGTTTCGTTAGTTTCCGGTATATCTTGCATATAGTCATTTGAAATAATATAAAGAGTTCCTAATTTATATAATAACATTGGATAAGGATTATTAGTTTTAATATCGATAGTGTAATTATCCAGTATTGTAATTTCTGATATGGATTCAAGTTCTTCTGCATAATAAGAATAATTTTTCATATATTCAATAGTAAATTTGACATCTTCTGCAGTAAAATTGTTACCATTATGAAATTTTACTCCTTCTCTCAAAAAGAATCTCCATGTAACATTGTCGGGGTTATTCCAACTTTCTGCAAGTGCTGGTATAAATTTATAAGTTACAGGATCCATTTCTACTAGAAAGTTAAAAAGATTTCTATTTACAGAAAGTGTATTAGTATCTCTTATGGTCATCCAAGGATAAAATCCAGATATATTTCCTACTATTCCTATAAATATTTCATTATCAATCCTATTATTTTGATTTTCAGAGTCATTTATACATCCTGATATTAGAAAAATATTTAATATTAGTATAAATAAAATTAAAAAATTAGTAATTTTTTTAAATTTTATTTTTCCGTACATTTTTCTATAAACCTATTTTTTTATCAAACTATTAGCATATACAGTATTTAAGTTTTATTTTCTATTTTTTTTTTAAAAAATCTGTTTTTTTCCTTTTGAGTATTCAAAGTTATACAGGAAACGAGAAATTGTCTTAGTTTTACCAGTAAAAATATACTTTTTATCTGCTTTTTATAGATTTAAGAAAAAATAAAAAAATATATTGGTGATTTATAGTTATTCTATAAGGGGATTTAAAAATGTCACAATTTGCAAAACCCACAGGTTTTTTTGGAAAAATACTGGCAAAAGGTATGGCTCATGGTCATAAAGATTTTTATAAAAATGCTGCAAGGGTGATTGATCCAACTAATGATGATATATATCTTGAAATTGGATTCGGTTCAGGTATTTTTATAAAAAAATATATATCTCATGTTTCAAAAATAGCTGGTATAGATTACTCAGAGGATATGGTTAAATTAGCATCTGATATTAATAAAAAACTTGTTGAGTCAGGAAAAGCTGAATTTAAGCAAGGTTATGCATCGTCATTACCATGGGATGACAACGAATTTACCGTTGTTGCAGCAATTGAGGTGTTTTTTTTCTTGAATGAAACAGAAAAAACACTTAAAGAGATATTTAGAGTTTTAAAACCTGGGGGAAGATTAGTCATAGAGATGGCATTTAATAAGGATGACGGAGCGGATCATAAGAGGTATATTAAAAAAATGAACTTAAAGTTGTATAGTGGTGAAGAAATGAAAAATTTGTTAAAAAAGGCTGGTTTCAGTGATATTGTAATTAATTATTATAAAGCGTTTTGGATTCCAATAAAAGGATATGTTGTTCCAAAAGGTATGGTCGTAAAAGCAATAAAAAAAACTGGTTTTTAAATTTTGGAATATAAGTCAGCCCAATCATCTAAATTTTATTCTATTCACACATGAATAAAATAATATAGGGTAACAAAAGTCAGATTCTAAGTTCAAATCACTCATATGTGCTCCCATTGGGATCTGAACATATATTTATCGGTAAAAATAATCTATATCCTATTATTGCTGTATTTGGTAAATGCCTAACGTAATCGAAAAATATATATGTAATAAAAATATTACATGTAAAAATAGTGTGAACATGAATGCCAACCTTAGACGAATTAGGAGACAAGCTTCATGCATTATCTCATCCGATAAGGATGAAGATAATATTGCTGTTAGTAAAAGAGCAAAAGGATATGTATCTAAATGAAATTGCCAACAACCTTGAAATAAACAGGGCTCTGGCAAAAATTCATCTTAAAAAATTAGAACATGCAGGAATTGTCAAGAGTTGGGTAGTACTTGTTAAAGGAGAAGCAAGAGCCTTGAGATACTATAGGCTTTTAGATTTTGATATTCATATCACACCTGAACTACTTGAAAGAGAGGTGAATAACGTTGGAAAGTAAAAAAATTACTATAATTTGTGCTTGGGGATTTTTGATAGTATTATGGATTCTAAGCTATTTTGGAGAATGGGATCTCTTTTTGCCTTTAATTCTAAGCTTTATTGTACTTGTTCTCACAATAGGAATGAGTTACTTACCAGAAGAGACCTCATCAGATAAAAAATTATCAGAAGAGATAAAAGAAATAAAAACAAAATTAGAATCTACTGCAAAAGATGTTGAAGAAATAAAGAAAATCATTGAAGAATAAATACTATATTTTATTTTCACAATTAATCAATTCTATACAAATATATAAGATGATTAATGTGATATAATATTAATTTTAATAACGTAATCAAGATTTCGACTTTTGAACTATAATAGACTATTTGTGTAAATATTAATCGAATAGTATTTCAAGTTCAATTCTCTTTTTGAAAAAAATCCATTTTTAATCTGTTGAGTATTTAAATACATGTAGGGGACGAGACTTTGATTCCAAGTTTAAATCTCATAACTATAATAAATGTTACTTAAAATGTCGCGAATAGACAATTGTTAAGGATACATTTATATTAAAATAGTATATTAGAATAATTAAAATCTATAAAGAGGGAGGAAAAAAAATGAAAAATTTCTTGACTAAGAAGGGAATTATTGTAACCGTCATAGTTATATTTGTCGTAGCAAACATAGTTCCAAGTATTGGTGGGAATAACGGAATGATAAGGTATGTATCTGAAAATATCAGAGAACAAGAGTCCTTTTTAGGAGATCCACCAGCGGAGGAATGGAATCAAACTTTTGATGGACCAGGGGATGATAAGGGAAAATGTGTTATTCAAACAACAGATGGAGGCTATATTTGCCTATGTGACAAAATTGATAAAATAGGCGATAACCTATTAAATAGTGATATTTGGTTGATTAAGACAGATGATAATGGTAATGAGCAATGGAATAGAACATATGGTGAATCAAATTTTGATCTTGGGAATCAAGTACAACAAACACAGGATGGTGGATATATTATATTAGGCTCAATTCAGTTAGGATCGGATTCAGGTGATTTCTGGCTTATAAAAACTGACAGTGAAGGAATTGTCCAATGGAGTCGAATCTTTGGTGGACCAGGTGGAGATAGCGGAGAATCTGTTCTACAGTTATCTGATGGCGGTTATTTAGTCGCAGGGCAAAAATATGTAAACCCAAAAACAAATTGGGATGCTTGGTTAATTAAAACTAATGAAACTGGTGTCGAAGAATGGAATCATACCTATGGAGGTGACGAGATTGATGGAATTTGTGATAT
>Ga0209635_10001497_pt1 | contig 17396 bp, 17 predicted proteins | sample DeeMarSWOR230_32_FD_187463 | JGI IMG/M metagenome (GOLD analysis project Ga0209635, IMG submission 187463) | Marine sediment microbial communities from White Oak River estuary, North Carolina - WOR-2-30_32 (SPAdes) (version 2) | ecosystem: Environmental > Aquatic > Marine > Intertidal zone >... | reverse complement strand
CCATTTTGTCTCTCTGGGGCAACTATTGTCCATACGAGTCGGCTAAATGTCAGACTTAAGAATACCTGTCGCCACTTACAGACTTCAGTTAAATGGACAGTTCCGCTTCGAAGATGCCCGTGTCCTGATACCTTATCTGCACCAGCTGGGTATCTCCGACCTTTATGCCTCTCCCATATTGAAAGCACGCCAGGGAAGCTCGCACGGCTATGATGTCACTGACCCAACATGCCTGAACCCGGAGCTAGGTACCGAGGCAGATTTTAACGCACTGGCACAGGAGCTCAAATATCGCCAGATGGGACTGCTTCTCGACATTGTCCCAAATCACATGGCAGCCAGTCCCGAGAATCCGTGGTGGCAGGATTTTTTAGATAAGGGACAGAGGTCTCCCTATGCCGGTTTCTTTGATACGGACTGGCTTTCTTTCGGAGAAGCGGAAAATAAAACCACGGGCCACAGGCGTTTCTTCGATATTGGTGACCTTGTAGGTATCCGCGTGGAGAGCCCTGAAGTGTTTGAGGTGGTACACTCCCTGGTCTTACATCTAATTGCTGAAGACAAGATTACCGGACTGCGGATTGACCACATTGATGGTTTGTATGACCCTCCAACATACCTTTCGCAACTACAACGCCGAATTAACCCCAGGGCAGGTAAAATAGGCTTCTACGTAGTGGTAGAGAAGATACTTTCGGGGAATGAATCCCTTCCCGAAGGGTGGCCTGTCTCCGGTACCACAGGTTATGACTTTGCCAATACCCTTAACACTCTGTTCGTTGATGGAGACGGGCTCGGGTCTCTGGATGAGATATATTCCCGCTTCACCGGGAAGCAGGTAAAATTTGCAGCTATTGTCTATGAAAAGAAGAAACAGGTTATGGACGAGCTGTTCTCCGAAGAAATGAAGGCACTGGGAGGTCGTCTGGCCCATCTGGCCAATAAACCGGGACACACACTCCCACTATCACCGGGAAAAGCAACTGAATTACTGAGCGAGATAACCGCCTGTTTACCTGTCTACCGCACTTACATACAAAACCTGGAAATATCTGCTCACGACAGAGAATATCTTGAGCATGCATTTTGGGAAGCTAAGCAGAGTGCTGGCGTGGCTGACAGTGGTGCACTGGATTTTTTGAGGAGGTTGTTTCTTCTGGATTTTCCAGCTGATTTTACTGCTGAGGACAAGGAATCCTGGCTCCAATTTATGTTGCGGTGGCAGCAGTTGACCGGTGCTGTCATGGCCAAAGGATACGAGGATACAGCCCTCTATTGTTACCACCGTCTGGTCTCTCTTAACGACGTAGGAAGCGAACCCGATTCGCTTAGCTTATCGGTTGACGACTTCCACCGCCGTGTTCTGGCACGGCAAAAAAGCTGGCCTTACACATTGAACGCTACCTCAACGCATGATGCCAAGCGGAGCGAGGATGTCAGGACCAGAATCAACGTGCTCTCCGAGATTCCCAGGGAGTGGGAGAACTACCTGACCCAATGGAGACGGTGGAATGAACCTAAAAAACAGCTGGTGAAGGGACTACCTGTTCCTGAGCCCAACACAGAGATACTTCTCTACCAGACATTAGTCGGTGCCTGGCCTCTCCACGAGAATGACGTACCCGATTTCAAGCAGCGACTTAAAACATACATGGTAAAGGCAGCGAGAGAAGCTAAGGTCTTCACCAACTGGTTATCACCCAATTTAGACTACGAGAGTGCCCTCACGAGATTTCTGGAGTCCATTCTGGATGACACCATACAGAATGGTTTTTTAGAAGACTTCCTTACGTTTCAGAAAAAGATAGCATATTATGGAGCCCTCAACTCGCTAGCACAGGTCTTGCTTAAGATTACCTCTCCTGGAATACCGGATTTTTATCAGGGGACGGAGCTATGGGACTTCAGCCTCGTAGACCCCGACAATCGGCGTTCGGTTGACTTTAAAACACGTACCACGCTGTTGGATGAGCTCGCCAAACTTGAAGGGCAAGGGCAAGAGCTACTGATTCAGCAAATCTTAAGCTCGTGGGAGGATGGCCGGGTGAAGCTCTACGTGACATATAAAGGACTGAATGCCCGCAAATCCTACAGCAGACTATTCCAGGGTGGGGAATATGTCCCGCTGCACGTTACGGGACACAGGCAGGAACATGTTTGTGCCTTTACACGATGTAGAGGGGGGAAATACGCTCTGATAATAATCCCCCGACTGTTGACTAAGCTGGTTCGTGTCGGTGCTATGCCGGTGGGTCAGGACGTGTGGGAGGAAGACCTGTTGCTATTGCCTGATAACTTACCGGAGCACTGGTTTAACGTTTTCACTAGTGAGAAACTCAAAACATCTGGTGCGAAAAGAAGTCTCAGGCTTTCTGATGTACTGGCTAAATTCGCTGTGGCTCTCCTTATAAATGTCTAGCTTCGCTCAATTCCTGATGTTGACTGAGCGGCTACACGGTACATTTTTTCAGTGTATTCTTTTAGCATTCGCCGTGTGCCATACACAGGCACAACCGAACGAATCGACTCCTTAACCATGCGAATCCAGCCATGGGGTACGCCGCCCCGACCGCGGGTATAGTAGAGAGGTGCAATCTCCTCTTCCAACAGGCGATATAGTGCTTCAGCATCTGCCCTGTCTTCCTCCTCTGGTCTGGGTGCATCTAGGTCGCTATTAATGGCCCAACCGTTAGTGCCATCATAGGCCTCATGCCACCATCCGTCACGCACGCTCAAATGAAGCACACCGTTTAATGAAGCTTTCATACCGCTGGTGCCGCAGGCCTCCTGTGAACGGCGGGGGGTATTGAGCCATACATCTACCCCCTGAACTAAATAGCGAGCCATATGCATATCATAGTCCTCGACAAAGGCTATCCGCCCCCGAAAGTCACGGTCGGCTGCCAGCATATACACCCGGTGAAGAAGATGCTTGGATGAAAAATCAGCAGGGTGAGATTTACCAGCAAAGACAATTTGTACGGGGCGCCGCTGATTATTGATGATGCGTTTAAGACGGTCGACATCCTGGAATATCAGTGTTGGTCGTTTATACTCAGCGAAGCGGCGGGCAAAGCCGATAGTCAGTGTTTCAGGATTGAGTAATCCACCCAGGGCGAGCACCTGTTTGGGTTCCACACCATCCTCCACCCAGCGGTTTCGCGCACCTTCCCGCATAGCGCCGATTAGTTTGCGCTTCAGCAGTTGATGCACTGCCCACCATTCGTCATCCGGAATATCCAATACCCACTCCCACAAACTGCTATTATCGTGCTTGTCTATCCAGTCTTCTCCCATATATCTTTCGAAGAGATGATACACTTCCGGGGCAACCCATGAAGGCACGTGTATCCCATTAGTTATATGAGCTACAGGTACGTCATCTTCTGAGGCCTGAGGCCAGAGGCTATGCCACATGCTTCGGGTAACTCTACCGTGAAGTTGGCTCACGGCACAGCGCTGATTAGCCATCCTCAAGGCAAAGGTGGTCATGTTGAAGGTCTGAGTTGTATCATTATCCTGCCGCCCGAGTTGAAAGAACGCCTCTCGGTCAATCCCTGATGCTTTCCAGTAAACGTCAAAGTATTTCTCCATTAGTTGAGAGGAAAAGGTGTCATGACCAGCCATCACGGGTGTATGGGTAGTAAAAACGGTTGTTGCCCGCACCCTGCTTAAAGCTTCAGCGGAAGGTAACCCTGCTGCCACCAGTTCCCGGGCGCGTTCCAGCATCATGAAAGCAGTATGTCCCTCGTTAGCATGCCACACGGCTGGGTGGATGTTTAATGCCCGCAGGACACGCACGCCACCAATTCCAAGTACAATTTCTTGCTGTAAACGTTGTTCGCGGTCAGCGACATAGAGGCGCGCTGATAGCTGTCGGTGCTGCTGGGGATTTTCTTCAAGATTCGTATCCAATAAATAGATGCTCGTGCGACCCACCTGTACCTTCCACACCCCGATAGCCAGAGTAATATCACCCAGTTGGACCTCAGCTACGGTGTTCTCGCCTGTTGGAGAAAGGACCCGATTAATGGGCGCTGTCCCAAAATCAAGCTGTCGATAGACCTCCTCCTGCCAACCCTCCGCGGAGATACGCTGGTGGAAATACCCTTGGGGATACATAAATCCGACCGCCACCAGTGGTAGACCGAGTTCGCTCGCTTCCTTACAAATATCACCGGCTAGTGCTCCCAGGCCACCAGCATAGATGGGAAGAGAGTTATGAATAGCGTACTCCATTGAGAAAAAGGCGATAGGTCCTTGCAGTAACTCACTATATTCGCTGGCAAACCATGTTTTTGAAGATGACATGTCAGCATCAAACTCTAGCATTACAGAGTCGTACAAATTGAGGAAAGCGTGGTCTTTGGCAGCTGCTTCTAGTGTATCCTGAGCAACCTCGTTTAGCTGTTTGACTGGGTTATGCACAGTCATTCTCCAGAGTCGATTATCGAGGATGCGAAATAACCTGCGGGCCTTTTCATGCCAACTCCACCACAGATTATTAGCTAGTTCATCAAGCCTGCTAATACGTCCCGGTACTTTCGGAGCAACCATTAGACTATTTCTTCACGTAATTTCTTACTTGCCAAGATTATACTGATTATACTCCATCTTGAGACAGCAAGACTAACCTACAGGAGCTAGAGCTGTGCTGAATCAGCAAAAAAAAGACCGGTTAGCACTCAATTATCCACAAAGATTTGGCCAGATTTACATCTCAATGATTCGGACACCTTCTCTAAAAATGTTTATGTCATGTATGTTGATGGAGGCAAACGAAAGCGGTAATGACGCCTGATAGGGTCTGCTATTAGCAGCTATGCCAACATTCTCGAATCAATTGCGTCGGTCTTTACTTTATCTGAAGCTATCGCTTTTACTTTCAAAGGATGAGTCAACTTTTTTGCTTTGATTTCTCCCGTCTCTGTGTCAATTAAGGTTACATGGTCATATTGCTCGTGACAGTATCACATTACATGTACCAAAAGAACAATTGCCCGGCTCTTCACTGAGCCGGGCAATCCTAGGGGTACTTAGATACCCGAACCGAAGGCAATACCTTACTAGGGTATTGTATAACATATAATCTTTCGTCTGTCAAGTCCCAGGGGGGCGTTTTTTAGTTATCCTGATAATTTTATAGCATACACGTTGGTACATACTGCTGATGCTCGTTATGGTAATCTGGGTCGTTTTTAGTTATACTGTAATATAAAAAATATGAAGACAGGCAGAGGATAAAATGGCTACAGAAACAAAGGTTCCAAAAGAAGTAATACTGAAAAGGCTGAAAAGGATTGAAGGGCAGGTGAGGGGTATCCAGAAGATGCTCATTGAAGACCGGGAGTGTGAGAGTCTAGTAACTCAGTTAGCAGCAATCCGCTCGGCTGTTGAAAGTGTGGGACAACTGGTACTGACTAATTATATGGACCTTTGTTTTCGCAAAAATGTTGATACTGAAGAGTCTGCGGTCGAGTCACTGACACGCGTCGTCGCTATTTGGGGCAGAGTCCGTGTTGGTGATAGTAAATAGGACCTGCTGAGCCTACTACTCTGCTTCGACCTTCTTCTTCCGCTTGAAGATGAGCCAGAACGGTAAGAAGGCAACCAAGCCACCAGTAAGAAGACCACCAAGCCACTGGAAAGGCAGCTTTGAAGTTGCCACCTTTGGTTCTTCGGGGAGGCCGTAGGCTTCAGGAGTATCGTCGAGCACGTAGAGGACCCGCAAACCACCCAGTTCATTTTCGCCATACAGATTGGCCTTGGGAGTCCCGTTATCTATCAGGCTTTGAACACGTGCTCTGGCTGTGGTCAGCAGGTCAGTGCGCTTTCCGTATTGAATTGCACCGGTTGGGCAGGCATCAGCACAGGCAGTTGGCAAGCCACTATTTACCCGGTCAATACAGAAGGTGCATTTTCGGGCAGTTCCCAGGTGCTCGTCTTTATGGGGAACACCGAAGGGGCAGGCCTGAACACAGTAACCGCAGCCTATGCACCACTCCTGGTCAATAACTACAATTCCCCCCTCGTGTGTAATGGCTCCTGTAGGGCACACCTCTTCACAACTGGCCTCAGTGCAGTGCATGCAGGCGTGCTTTCGATGGCTCCATTCATCACCCTTTTTTAAGGGGAACAGGGTGGACCAGCAATCTGCTTCTAGCTCGGGAGGGTCTTCTGGAGTGGGTCTGGCAGTCTCTGGGTTGTTATTGTAGTTCTTGCAGGCAGCGTAGCACCACCAGCAGCCGATGCATTTGGTAACGTCTACCAACATACCTGCGTCCGTCTCAGAGGGTGCCGCTTCCGCCACCTTATTGAATTTAAAGGTTTTAAGTAAGACGAGTCCTGCCGCTGTTCCCAAGGAGGCCTTCAAAAAATTTCTTCGCCCTAGTTCCATGTCAGCTCCCCGATATTCGGTTTACTATCGCGGTCAATTACTGAGGGTCCGGGATATCTATTACTATAACCCCCCGGTTTGCTTCCCTTTCCGCGGCATTGACATCACCCTCAGTCAGGAATATATCCTCGTTGCCGTGGCAGGAATTGCAACTCTCATTCTGTGGTGTATGTAACTGGATGTTGTGTGGTGTGGCGTATTTCCAAGTCGATACGGCATCGAAATCAGGCATTAGGTTTGAGCCGTAGTAGTCGCAGGTCCCGGTACACGTCGGGACGTGTCTCAACACCACGTATGTGTAAGGTCTGTCCTCTGACTGTATCGGATTGTATCCTATCTTGAACGTCATTACCGACGGACTGCTGGTACGACAGGGCAGACCTTCTGCATCAAGTGCTACATGGCAGTCATAGCAGTTTTTGTAATCTACAGAGTGACAGACCTGGCATTGAAGGTCATCAATATGCTGCTCGTGCTGCGGGTTGTCAGAGGTATCTGTCAGGACATCCTCGTGACAATCCACACACTGAACAGATACCATGTTACTGTACCGGTCATCGGTGACCTCTCCTGAGCCATGGAGTTCCTCACCGTGGCATTTTGTACATGTCATCAGTTCCTGTGTCCAGTGGACATCGGCTGAAACCCCGGCGTTATTCCCGAGGTACTCGTCACCAACCCGGGAACCATGGCAAGCAACGCAGTTGTATTGCATTGACGGAGTTTCCTTAATAACGTGGCTTGATATCAGACCGCCACCCAGCTCATCCGGACGGCTGATGTGACACTGGCCGCATGTGGTATGACACTGTTCGCAATGATTTCCGTAGGCCTCATCGAGGGCTGTCCCTTCAGTTAGGTCACCGCCCCGCGCTTCGAGCTTGGTCGTGAAGCCGCTGAGTGTGGCGTGCAGGCTGGTATCATGAAGAACCGCGATGTCACTATGACAGATAGCACAGCTCTCTTCCGATGGGTCGGCTACTATTCCGACATGGGCAGAGTCTTTCTCTTCGGCGCTACTATCACCGCCGTGACACACCACGCAGCCTACCTTGCCATGAACATCTTCTGAAAAGTCGGTATTCTTCAGGTAGACCTTTTCCCATTCCTCCAACGGAGGCAATTCACCCCCTCAGCCTTCACCGGAGGTTTCTTCGGATACCGCCTCCTCTACCTCTGACACTGTTTCCTGAAGGAGGTCTTCGTCAGTATGGCAAATAACACAGGAGCTTACCTCCTCACCTACCGGTGGTGGGGGAGCGGGTTCGCAGCCTGCTAAGATAAGCACACTGAGTAAGACTAAGCTAACAACGATAAACAATACGCGCTTCATCTGCTACTCCGATATCCCATCTCTTCGGACAACCCCAATGGCAATATCCATATAAGTGTCCTCTTCCGTTACCCGCGGGAAGTGGCCCCCTGGAAGAAACAGTTTCTTCCAGGGGGTTGTCTCTCCAATCTAATCTACTTCGTAGTCACCCTGGTCTTCACTGGCATCATAGCAGTAGAGCGCATTATCCGAAGACCACGAGCAATAGCCGTACTTCAGGCTGTAAGCATCATACCCCAGCATACACAGTATTGCCACTGCCTGGCCTGCGTTATGGCCAGTATAGCAGTACAGGTAGACCGGTGCGTCGGGGTCAATCTGGTCGAGACTATCAAGCAGGTCATCCATCGCGATGTTGATAGCACCGGGGATATGGCCGTCGGCGTAAACATCCGCACTGCGAACGCTGATGATGGTCATGTCCCTGTCCTCGGCAACCGCCGCTGCGAGGTCAGACGCTAAGATGTAATTATCCGTAACGGCGGCTACGGCAGCCGCGATGATATCATCCTCATCGTTTGAAGTGGTGTTGTCCAGCTCAGGGTAAGCATAAGTGGTAGTAACAGTGTTGGCAGTAGTTTCCACGGCGTAGCTACCCTGGTGTGTACTGGTGTCGAAGCACCCGGTCCCGGTAACTGCCGGGTCGCTTGACCAAGAGCACATGCCGTTTCGTAGGTTCTCGGCATCATAGCCCAGGATACCAAGTAATGCCATCGCCTTCATGCCTGTCTGGCCGGTATAGCAATAGACCAGGACCTCCTCGCCATCAGGAATTTCGTCCCAGTCACCCCAACTTACGTTAACCGCTCCGGGGATATGGCCTACAGCATAAAAGGCTGCGCTACGCAAGCTGACGATGTAGGGAGCATCGTCTCCAGCAATCGCCATAGCCAACTCATCAGCGGTAATGTTCGCGCCCCTGTCAGCCCAATATTCCTGGGCAGCCTCCAAAACTATTTCAAACTCTGATACTTCCTCTTCCTCCTCTTCTTCCTCCTCCTCTTCTTCTTCCTCCTGTTCACCATCTCCGCCGCCACAGGCACTAAGCATTGGCAAGGTAAACAGCAAGAGCATCACGCTGAAAACCAGCAGGATTCTCAACCAATCCTTTATTATGCGCATCCCATACTCCTCCTTCATTGACTGTTCTTTATGTTAACACTGGCATAAAAATAGGCATACATATTCATTGCCATGCATGCCAATGGTTGTGAAGTGTTTGCCTTACGGTGTTCAATGAGCATAATTCGCTACGTTGTCATCCAACTGAATATGTTACCACTCTGTGCTAATCGAGTCAATACCCTATCAGGGTTTGGTATGGTTTTTACCTCATCCCTTCTAACCAGCACCCCTGAGCTTTGACACTATATTCTCGGTGGTAGTAGACTGGTTACGGGTTATGGAGCGGGAAGAGATATGAGGAAGAGGTATTTTATTGGTGGGGGTATCCTTGCCGTGGCAGTCGGCCTTCTGGTATACGCTAGCCTGGGTAGTGCGGTCAGCTACTACCTGACGGTTAGTGAACTCCTAGATAAAGGCAGCGAGTTATACGGAGAACGGGTACGGGTGGCTGGAAAGGTGGCCAACAACTCCATCGAGTGGGATGCCGATACCCTTGAGCTAGGTTTTGTTATTACCGAGGGCGGTGAGGACCTGCTGGTTGTATATGAAGGTGCCCGGCCCAGCGGTCTCAAGGAGGATTCCAATGTCCTCGTGGAGGGTGAGTATCGCTCAGATAACACGTTTCAGGCGAGTACAATCATTCTGAAATGTCCCTCGAAATATGAACCAGAAGAGTGATTATTGGGTACAGCAGAAATAGGGCAGGGCGCCATAATACTGGCATTTCTGGCGGCAATCGTATCGGTGGTAGTCGCTGGGATTGGTGCTTACACAAGTTCTCGCCGGCTCATATCAATCACCCGAATTTCTGTTATCAGTATTGCCGCATTTTATAGTCTGGCTCTGGCCACGGCTGTATTTGCCTTTCTTACCAGAGACTACAGCCTCCGCATCGTATCCGCACACGTTGACAGCAACTTACCTGCCTCCTATGCCTTGAGCGCTTTGTATGCTGATAAAGCTGGCTCAATGTTGCTCTGGGGATGGCTGATTTCACTTTTCTCTGCTCTTATAGCCTTTCGAAAGCACGAGTACGATAATTCAATCTTACCTCACATGCTCTGTATCCTAGCGGCGATACAGGTGTTCTTTCTGGCAATGGTGACCTTCGTGGGCAACGTCTTTGAGCAGAACCCGACCCCGGTCACCGAAGGAATTGGTCTGAATCCTTGGCTTCAGAATATTGCCATGCTGGTACATCCGCCGGTGCTCTATATATCCTTTGCTGCGGTGTCCGTCGTCTTTGCCATGATAATAGCTTCGCTCATCACCCGTACCCCCGATGACCAGTGGGTGAGGTGGGTCAGACGCTGGACGCTGTTTGGCTGGTGTACGCTGGGAATAGGTAATCTGATAGGAATGTGGTGGTCATATAATGAGCTGGGGTGGGGAGGTTACTGGGCCTGGGACCCGGTGGAGAACGCCGGTCTTATGCCGTGGTTTTTGATAACAGCCTTCATCCACTCAATTTCGGTCCAGAGACAGCGGAATCGTCTGCGGAGATGGAGTCTAGTGCTCGCTATCTTTACTTTTGAATTTACCCTGCTCATTCCCTTCATTACACACGGAGGCATTGAGTCACCGTTACACGGCTTTATACACTCGTATTTTCCGCCCTATATACTGGCGGCAATATTGATTACGCTGGCCGGTTCTCTGGGGCTACTTTATATTCGCCGTAAAGACTTGCAGAGGGATGAGAGGTCTTTTTCACTCGTCTCCAGAGAAGGGGCGTTTCTGGCTACCAATATCATTCTGGTACTGCTGACAGTGGTTGTCCTTATTGGAACAGTCCTCCCGAGGATAGTCGAGCTATTTAGCGGGACAAGGATAGCCATCGACCGCAGTTTCTATGACCGGGTAGCCGGGCCGATTATGCTCGTGCTGGTGTTTTTCATGGGTGTCTGTCCCTTACTAGGCTGGGCTAAAACTTCGTGGAAATCCGCAAAGAGTAGTTTCCTGTTTAGTTTACTGGCCGCGCTGCTCGTTGCGGTAGTTGTTCTGATTGTTGGCGGTGGTAAGTGGTACGTTATCTCAGCGATAGTATGCTGCTTTCCTTTTTTTGTTATCTTGCTGGAATGGTTCCGGGGGGCGAGAGCCCGGCACCAGGGCCGGAAAGAGAATTACTTCAGGGCATCGCTGGCCCTGCTCGACAGTAATCGCCCGAAGTACGGTGGTTTTCTGGTTCATATCGGTATTATTCTGATAGCCCTCGGTATCGTGGTCTCGTCTTTCTACAGTGTGGAGAAGGTGTCGACCCTGGACATCGGCCAGTCAATGAAGGTTGGTGATTATGACTTGACCTACGATGAGCTACTCTTAAAACAGGACAACGTGAAGATAAGCACTATCGCTACGATATCCATGAGCAAGCAAGGCCGCCTGATTGGTGAGGTATATCCAGAGAACAATTATTGGTTCTACTATAGTCCCATATTGAATGAAACCTTTCGTGAGGTAGCTGTTCGTACCACACCTGCTGAGGATGTTTTCGTTTATCTGTGGTGGACCAGTTTTGACCAGCAGGATAAATCCGCTACAATCATTGCTATGGTAAACCCTCTGGTTGTCTGGATATGGGCGGGAGGCGGATTTCTATTGCTGGGTGGAGCCATTGCTTTTTCTCACCAGGACAAACGTGAGTCTCAGCATAAGGATAGACGATGAAGAAGCTGATATATCTATCGGTGATTCTGCTTGCTCTGGTATTACCGGGGAATGTTAGTGCTCAGGGCATAGAGCAAGGGGTGATTGAGGGACAGGTGGTCAATGAGACTGAGGGTGGAGGTAGCGTCGCCGACTTGGATGTTGCCCTGATTGCCCTCGTTGATGGCGAAGCAAGGGAGATTCTGACCGATATAACGGATGGCGAGGGTAAGTTCCGTTTTACAGATATTTCGGTAGCAGAGACTTATCTGGTAAGGGTCTGCTATATGCAGATTGACTACTACTACCCGATTGAATTCAGTGCCGACGAGACGGAAAAATCTATCGAAGTCCCGGTTTGTGACACAACTACAAGCGACCAATCGATAAGGGCCTATTTTTTAAAGGTAATCCTACACGCTGAGGATGGCTATTTCTCAGTGACGGAAGTAATATGGCTGCTTAACGATGGTGATAAGACCTACATTGGCTCGGAGGAGACCAGTTTCGGGGAAATACAGGGGACACTAGTATTCACGCTACCAGAGGGTGCCACTGATTTCGAGGTACTGGAAGAGTCGGTAGGAGACTACTTCCTTATCGACAATACCACTGTTACCAATACATTGATTTTTCCGCCGGGTGAGAAGGAAATTATCTTCTCTTACAATTTAGATACCCCGAGCTCTGGCGATTTGGTCATTGAACTGTTTACGGATTATCCCACTGATGCCCTCCACGTTATGGTTCAAGGAGAGGATATCGAAGTTGCCAGTACCCGATTAAACCCGGCCGACCCAATAATGATGGACACTGGCGAGCAGTTCATACACTTCGTGGGGGATAGTCTTAGTCGAGGTGATACCGTAGATATCCGTCTTTCGAGTTTAGCGGGGGATACTAACTCGACACCCATCATCCTTGGGGCTATTGCGGCTGTGGTGATTATTGGTTTTGGCACTTACTATTTGATGAGAAAGAGAGCACAGGCTTCGTCACCGACCAAATAAGACCGCCTGAGGCCGTAGATATAAATAATGAATAAAACGGAACCTGAATTGACCACATGGGCTATTGAGGTCGAGGCACTTAGTAAGTCATTCGGGAATAATCGTGCCCTGAGCGATATTGACCTGAAGGTTGGCCGGGGTGAACATGTGACTGTCTTTGGTCCAAATGGTGCCGGGAAGACTACTCTGGTCAGGATTCTGTCTACACTCAGCAAGCCATCTACCGGTATGGTGCGCATGGACGGTGAGGATATCCGTAGTGACCCTGCTAAAATCAGACGGCGGATAGGTATGGTCAGTCATGAGACCTTCCTTTATGACGACCTGACCGTATATGAGAACCTCAAATTCTACGGGAAGATGTATGGCATCCCTTCTCTGGAAGAACACATCCACGAGGTTGTGTCCCAGGTAAAGCTGGAATCTCGTCTGTACGACCGGGTGGGCATACTATCGCATGGTATGCAGCAACGGGTTTCCATTGCGCGGGCAATGATTCATAGTCCGTCAGTAATGTTTCTGGATGAGCCGGAAGTGGGGCTTGACCCGCGGGCTGTTATTATGCTGAGGGACGTGCTGGAATCAATTAACACACCAGAGCGCACGGTAGTGATGACCACCCATAATCTGAAGCAGGGGCTTGAGATGGGAGACAGGGTGGTTATTCTCAACAGAGGTAAAATCGTGTATCAGGCCTCCAAGGGCGATATTGATATGGCGAATTTCCCGGAGGTCTACGAGCATTATACAGGGACGGCTGAATGAAAGGTTCAGTAGGCAAGATATTTACCATCTTCTGGAAGGACATCCTGCTGGAAATCAGGACTAAAGAGATTATTACCTCCGTATTGGTCTTTGCACTGCTGGTGCTGGTGATTTTTAATTTCGCCTTTGAGCCTGAAACGGCTACCATGGGTCTGGTGGCTCCGGGGATTCTGTGGGTGGCCTTTACTTTTGCCGGTGTACTTGGCCTTAACCGGGTCTTTGCGATAGAAAGGGGGAATTCTCGCCTGGCAGGACTATTACTCTGTCCTGTAGACCATATGGTCATCTACTGGGGAAAGCTGCTGGGTAGTTTTACTTTTATGCTGGCTATTGAAATTGTTGTTACGCCAATATTCCTGGCCCTGTTGAATTTGCCACTCCTTCTGCCGAGACTGATTTTAATCATTGTGCTGGCAACGCTGGGATTCACTTCGGTGGGCACGCTGTTCTCGGCCTTGGCCATTAATATCAGGGCACGGGATATCATGCTGCCGATTCTCTTCTTACCCATCGTGGTTCCGGTCGTCATTGCCGCAGTGGAAGCAACGGTGGTGGTATTGCAGGGTGACCCCTGGGGAGACATGTTGACCTGGCTGCAAATAATGATAGCTTTCGATATAATCTACCTGGTGGTGTCAACCCTGGTCTTCCAATACGTGGTTGAGGCATAAAACACTTCAAAACCTAGGAGATATGTATATGGACGGTAGAGGTGCTCTGAGGCATTATATCCTAGTCGGTCTGGGCTTTGCTCTGATGGTAGCCGCCCTCTACATGGTTTTCATATATGTGCCGACCGATAAGAACACTGGAGCCGTGCAGAGAATATTCTACTTCCACGTCCCTCTGGCCTGGATTGGTTTCCTGGCGTTCTTCGTTGTCTTCGTATGCAGTATTCTCTACCTAACGAAGCGAGATATAAAATGGGATGTGATTGCCACTGCTTCGGCGGAGGTCGGTGTCGTTTTCACATCCTTAGTTTTGCTTACCGGGAGTATTTGGGCAAAGGCAGCCTGGGGTATATGGTGGACCTGGGACGCGCGGCTGACAGCCACTCTGGTTCTATGGTTTACTTATGTGGCCTATCTGCTGGTACGACACTATGTTACTGAAGACAGCCAGCGTGCCAGGCTCAGTGCCGTGCTTGGTATTGTTGGTTTCATCGATGTACCAATCGTGGCTCTGGCGGTGATGCTATGGCGTACTCAACATCCAGGTGCAATGATATTCGAGGGTGGGCTTGCTCCTTCCATGCTTGCTACGTTGATTGTGTGCATTGCTGCATTCACTGTTTTCTATATCATTCTGGTTACTCAGAGCACTCGTCTCAAGAACATGGAAACGGATATCAGGGATATAAAAAATAGCAAGATAGATTAGGAGAGTAATGAACATGGACAATTTGGGCTATCTTTTTGCGGCTTATACTATTATCTGGGCGTTTGTCTTCGGGTACGTATTTTTTCTGTACTACAAGCAGAGAAAACTGCGACAACAGATGGACTTACTTAAAGACTCAATAGGTGAGCAGCCGAATAAGGACGTGGCCAAAGTAAATACCGATGACAATGCCGGCTGATTGAGTTAGTAACAAAATCGACATTGGTATCGAAAAGGAGGGAAAGAAATGTGGGATGCTTCTAAATGCGACCTTTGTGGAGATTGCCTGACAAAGTGCCTCTATATCGACTATGACAGGGAAAAGGCCGTATCGGACATTAAAGCACTCATGGAGGGCAAGGAGTCTGAGATAGTAAGCAGGTGCATTACCTGTTGTGCCTGTCGTGAATATTGCCCTACTGGGGCTGACCCGCTTAGTCTTATTATAAGCGCGGTGGAAAAGGCGGGAGTTTTTCCGATCAGTGAAGAAGAGCTGACTAAAACCAGCTTTGAAGCCCCCACTGAGGTAATACCTGGTGACGCGACCCGACCGGCCCTTTCGATATGCACGATGGAGCGCTATATCTCCGAAGGGGCGCTTGATGGCCAACTGTTCGAGGGGATGACTCTGGTAAAGGGAGGAGACTACTACTGTCTTATTGGCTGGGAGCATTTCGGTAAGGAAAGCTCCATTGAGAAGTATGCCCGCCGGTTTATTGATAACCTGGCGAGCCTGAACAAAGACATTGTCTTTCTCCATGATGACTGCTATGCCATGGTGCACGCCAAAGTCAAGGACTATGGCATCGAAGTGCCCTTCAAATACATGCATATTTTTGAATACCTGCGCAACTACCTCAGGGACCACCGGAGCAGCATCAGCAGTCTGGGTAAGAAGATAGCCTATCAGCAGCCCTGCGCGTCACGATATACGCCTGAGAAGAATGTCTTTCTCGATGAGATCCTTGAATTGATAGGGGTGGAGCGTCCACCCCGTAAATATGAGCGTGAGACTGCCCTCTGCTGTACGGCTCCTATCATTGCTAGCAGGCTGGAGATGGCAGTCGAGTTCCAGGAAAAGAATGTCAGAGACGCTATTGAATGCGGGGCCGATGCTCTGGTGACCCTGTGTCCCGTATGCGACCGCGTCATGCGACGACCCACCGGCCAGCTTGGACTGACGAAAATCTATATTACCGACTTATGCCGTATTGCCCTCGGAGAGAAGCCCTGGCCGGCAGAAGCTAGCTGAAAGGACTGGATTAGGGAGGTTCTAAATGCAGATAAGGCCACCGTTCATGGTTTCCTACAGCATCACTACGAAGTGCAATCTGAAGTGTAAACACTGCTACAGCAGCTCGGTTGAGGAGGCAGCCCCCGACGAGCTTTCAACTGAAGAGGCATTTAAGCTCGTAGATGATTTGTCTGAATGGGGCATAGGTCTACTAATTATCGATGGCGGTGAGCCACTGTGTCGTGAGGACCTTCTGGAAATATTGAAATACGCCTCGTCTAAAGGGATACGAACCACAATCGGGAGTAACGGTACTCTTATTACCGAGGAGATGGCCAGAAAATTGGTAGAGGTTGGTGTTATGGCAGTGGCTGTATCGGTCGATGGAGCCGACGCCCGGACACACGACTCCTTCAGAGGCATAGACGGTGCTTTTGAGGAGACCTTCAAGGGATTAAAGGCGTGCCGTAATGCTAACCTTCCCTTTCAGCTCAATATGGTCATAAGGAAGGATACTTTGTCGCAGCTTGAGGATATGCTTCGCCTGGCAGTCGAGTGTGGTGCTAATGCTGCTGAACTCTTCGACCTGGTGGCGGCTGGAAGAGCTCAGGAAGAGTCCAGGGATCAGGTACTAAGTCTGGATGAGAGAAGGCAAGCAATGGAGTTTCTGGCTGACGCTCAGGCAGATTACCCCCTGATAATAAGGGTTCCTGCCTGCCCCATGTATCCCCTTCTCCTTCAGCAGAAAAACGTAAAGCCTAAACACTTCCCCGCCGAAATGTTGCAAAGGGTACCTTATTATAGCAGGGGTTGTGCTGCCGGTATGCCGATGGGCTATGTTATGGTTCAATCAAATGGTGAAGTGAACCCCTGTATGTTGCTCCAGATTAACCTCGGTAATATCAGAGAGCAGAGCATTACTACTATCTGGGAGACTTCGCCACAGTTAGCTCAACTCAGGCAAAGAGAGTTGCTCAAAGGTGAGTGTGGTGTTTGTGACTGTAAACTCACCTGCTCTGGTTGCCGGGGCAGGGCCTATGAAGAGACCGGTGATGTGATGGCCACCGATCCCGGTTGCTGGATTGCACCCGAGTTGACTGGAGGGAAAGGGAATAAGTAGTGATAAGCTTATCGCTACTTGGAAGTTTATTGATTAGTTACTATATTAGGAGTAGGATGTGTTTGGCCGTGGTGGCCTTCGGCATATAGTAGTGCTAGTCGGAGGGTAAAGCATGTATGAACTGAAATTTAATGAGAGCGAATGCTTGAGTTGCGCAACCCAGGACTGCCTTACCAGGTGTCAATATATGGATATAGACAGGGATACCGCCAAGGCAGAAATACTGAAGATAGCCCGTGGGGAGGACTCGTTTGTCCTGCATGACTGCGTGACCTGCTATGCCTGCGAGGAATATTGCCCGGTTAATAATCACCCGTTCTATTTAATCGTCGAGAAACAGGAAGAGCTTGATGTACCTCCCCTGCCCCGACCCCTTATCCGACGGG
>Ga0209635_10001496_pt1 | contig 17399 bp, 15 predicted proteins | sample DeeMarSWOR230_32_FD_187463 | JGI IMG/M metagenome (GOLD analysis project Ga0209635, IMG submission 187463) | Marine sediment microbial communities from White Oak River estuary, North Carolina - WOR-2-30_32 (SPAdes) (version 2) | ecosystem: Environmental > Aquatic > Marine > Intertidal zone >... | reverse complement strand
GTCTTTCTAACGTAGCACATAGTACGAAAAAGCGGAGAGGGTGGGATTCGAACCCACGGTCGCCAAAGGCGACACGCGCTCTCCAGGCGCGCCTGATCGGCCACTCCAGCACCTCTCCTTTAAAAATCGATATCGTTTAAACAATATAAACAGTCCGAAAAAGCGGAGAGGGTGGGATTCGAACCCACGCTCGCCAAAAGCGAGACCGCTTTTCGAGAGCGGCACCATAAACCACTCGGACACCTCTCCTCTCGCCCTATTATACCCAAATTGCCGCCAGAACAGAAGCCTTCATTTGTGAATGTGCCCGAAGCTATGGTATAATCGCACGCTGGTTAAAGGCTTAAGGAAAGCAGAAGTTGCTTTTAGTTTGGGTCGAGTTTGTTTTCTGTGCGCTGCTGGTTCTTTTCTTCGGAACGAAACTATCGCGCTACGGACATATCATTGCTGAGAAGACAGGGCTCAGTGGACTATGGGTCGGCCTTTTGCTGCTGGCCATCGTTACCTCACTCCCCGAGATAATCACCGGTGTTAGCGCTGTTACCATGGTCGGAGGCCTGCAAGGGGCTAATCTGGCGGTGGGGAACATCTTTGGCAGCAACGCGCTTAACCTTTTTATCATCGCTCTACTGGATATTTTGTACCGTCCTATGCCCTTGCTCAGTATGGCGGGCCGCGGACATAGTTTCCCAGCAGTCTTGGGCATCCTGCTTATCGCCTTTGCCGGCGGAAGCGTCCTCCTCAGCACCGAGGTTTGGGAGGGAGCGCTAGGCTGGGTTAGCATCTATAGTTTTGTGCTTATCATTATATATCTTTGGGGAACGAGGAGGGTTTTTCAATCTGAAGGGCGAGAACAGCAACTCGAAGCCACGGAACTGCATTATGAAAACATATCACCGAGGCGGACATATATGGGATTCGCAATTGCAGCGCTGGGGATCATTGGAGCGGGAACTTGGCTAGCGCTCATCGGCGATGAGATCGCTGCCAGCACTGGCTGGGGTGCCAGCTTTGTCGGCAGCCTTTTCCTGGCGGTGACGACATCGCTTCCCGAGCTGGTGGTTTGCATCACCGCACTGCGGATTGGAGCAATGGATATGGCTATCGCCGACGTACTCGGCAGCAATATGTTCAACATCGGCATCGGTGTCTTCTGCTGCGACATCTTCTACCACAGCGGCTCGATATTCTCCGCAGCCTCTTCAAGCCACGTTTTCACAGCGGCCATCGTCACCCTGATGACCCTTATTATTATTGCTGGTCTTACCTTCCGAACCAGACGAAAAACACCTTTAAGGCTAAGCTGGTATGCCGTAGCCCTGATAGTTGTTTACCTGGGAGGAGTCTATGGCATATTCACCGCCCCCTGGGGATGATATAAGACCACGGTAGGAGACCGTTGGCTAAAAGGTTGAATCCGGTTCTCCTTGCCACCAGAGCAGTAATTGGTTATGATATAAATGGCCCCTGTAGCTCAGAGGACAGAGCACCAGCCTCCGGAGCTGGGGGCGAGCGTTCGAGTCGCTCCAGGGGCGCCATAGGCTAAAGGAGGTTTTGATTGACCATAGCTAAGGATACTATTGAGATTCGCTGGGAGGCACGTGGGGGGCAGGGGGCAGTGACAGCATCAAAGCTCCTAGCTGAGTCAGCTCTTGAGGACGGGAAGTATTTCCAAGGGATGCCAGACTACGGAGCAGAGCGTATGGGGGCACCGATTAGAGCCTATACCAGAATCAGCTCGGAGCCGATTCTTCCATATTGCCAGGTAACCGAACCGGACGTGGTAGTAGTGCTCGATAGCTCGCTTATCGGTGTTGCCAACTTGACTGAGGGGTTAAAGGAGGATGGAATGATACTGGTTAATTCCACCACATCCCCTGACGAAGTGCGCTCTCATCTAGGTTACAGAGGAAAGGTATATACCGTCGATGCTACCGGGATAACTATGGATCTCCTGGGCAGAAATCTTCCCAACACTCCTATGCTTGGTGCTCTGGCCCGATTGACCGGGATTGTGAGTAAGGATAGCGTGGCTCAGCAGATAATGTCCAAGCTTGGAGCCACCCTGAAAAAGGAAGTTGTAGCAGCAAATATCCGCGCCTTTGAAAAGGGATATGAGGGTGTTCAAGGAGATTAAGCCATCATGATTCTCGCCAAAAGGAGTGAAAATTGAAACCAAAAGGTTGGAAGGAAATCTCTCTTGGGGGATTGGTCGCCGATGCTGGTAGCTCAGTAGAGTATGAAACTGGGACGTGGCGCTCTTTGCGACCTGTTATCGACTTGGAGAGATGCACCCATTGTATGATCTGCTGGATTTATTGCCCAGATGGAGCGATACAGGTTAAGAATAGCAAGGTAGTGGGCATCGATCTAAAGCATTGCAAGGGCTGTGGTATCTGTGCTAACGAGTGTCCACGGAAGGCCATCACAATGGTAGAAGAAAGTAAAGCGAATGCGGAGGCTGCAAAATGAGCGAGACCTATGCAAAGAGTGCGGTTAGAGCGCTCGAGGGCGACATGGTGGTTGCTGAGGCTATGCGTCAGATAAACCCTGATGTCGTTGCTGCCTACCCAATAACACCTCAGACAGAGATTGTCCAGACCTTCAGTGAGTTTGTTGCTGATGGGCGCGTGGATACGGAATTTATTGCCGTAGAGAGTGAGCATGCGGCAATGAGCGCTTGCATCGGAGCCTCCGCCGCTGGGGCTCGGGCTATGACAGCGACTTGTGGTGCCGGTTTAGCCCTAATGTGGGAGGTGCTGTGGTGCGCCTCAGGGATGCGCTGCCCTATTACAATGGCAGTGGTCAATCGCTCCCTCTCAGCGCCTCTGAACATCCTAACTGACCAGACCGATATGATGGGAGCCAGGGATGCTGGCTGGGTCCAGCTCTTCGCAGAAAATCACCAGGAGGTTTATGACAATGCCCTTCAGGCGGTTCGCATTGCTGAGCATCCCGATGTCCTACTTCCAGTGATGCATGGTCTGGCTGGCTTTGTCCTTGGCCACACTTTAGGGAGACTTGAAATCCTGCCCGATGATGTGGCGAAGCAGTTCGTAGGCCAATATAAACCTTCACATTCGTTGCTGGATATAAACCACCCTACCACTTTTGGGGCTTACGACCACTGGGATTATTTCTTTGAGCATAAGCGGCAGCAGTGGGAAGGGATGAATAATGCGCTAAAGGTTATCTCTGAAATTGGGCAGGAGTTCGGCAGGCTTACAGGCCGCTACTATGGCTTTGTCGAGCCCTACATGCTCGACGATGCAGATGTAGCTATCGTGATTATTGGGTCGGCAACCGGTACCGCCAAGGTTGCTGCAGACCGAATGCGTGCCAATGGGATTAAAGCTGGGGTGCTCAAAATTCGCTGCTTCCGCCCCTTCCCTCCTCAAGCACTAGCCGATGCCCTTAAGGGCCGAAAGGCAGTAGCGGTGATGGAGCGCTCTAGCTGCTTCGGGGGAGAGACTAGTCCGGTCTCTGCTGAGGTTTGCTCTGCCTTATACCAGCGGAGCTTGCCAATAAAGGTGGTGACTTACATATACGGATTAGGAGGTAGGGATACTGTTCCGGATGAGTTTTGTCAGGTTTACCGCGACCTATTGAAGATTGTCGATACTGGCGTTGCTGAACCCATTTTCAGATACCTTGCACTCAGGGATTACTAGAAGGAGAGCGATGGCGATAAGGTTAACCGAGATTTGTAATCAAGAGGATAGACTGGCACCAGGCCACAGGGCTTGTATTGGATGTGGAGAGACGATTATTGTGCGTCAGGTATTACAGGCCATAGATAGCCCTGTGGTAGCGGCAAGCCCTACCGGATGCCTTGAGATTGTAACCTCACCTTATCCATTTACTGCGTGGCGTATGCCGTGGATTCATAATGCCTTTGAGAATTCGGCTACCACTTTGGCAGGCGCTGAAACAGCATATCGATCTCTGGTAAAGCAAGGAAAGACCGAAGACCGGGGCATTAAATTTGTCGTCTTTGGTGGCGATGGAGCCACCTATGATATAGGGCTTCAGTTTCTGAGCGGCGTTGTAGAGCGGGGGCATAGGCTCCTTTATGTCTGCCTCAATAACGAGGCGTATATGAACACAGGCATCCAGCGTAGCGGAGCCACTCCGATGGGAACTTGGACTACCACTACTCCGGTGGGTAAGGTTATCCCAGGGAAGAGGGAGAACCGCAAGGACTTGACAGCGATAATGGTTGCTCACCATATCCCCTATGCTGCTCAGGCAGCACCTCACGCCTGGCGTGATTTGATGACTAAAGTGCAGAAGGCAGTGGCAATCGATGGCCCCTCATTTATCAACGTTCTTACCCCCTGCCCTCGGGGCTGGCGCTACGATACTGATAAGACCATCGCCCTATCCAAGCTTGCCACGGAGACCTGCATCTGGCCCCTGTATGAGGTGATAGACGGGGATTGGAAGCTTAACTTCAGGCCTTCTCCTAAGAGGCCGATTACCGATTGGTTCCAGTCGCAGGGGAGATTTACCCACTTGCTAAGTCCAGAGAACAAACATCTAGTCGATGAAATCCAAGCGATTGTGGATCGAGAGTGGGATAGGCTGCTGGAGCGATGTAAGGCTTCTTAGGAATGTCTTTCTATCCCACTGCTGTTATACCAAAAGAGGCTAGATTAGGCGCAGCAAGGACCCTCCTCGAGGAGAGAGACAGAATGTCTAGCCTCGGGGTAGCCCTAGGCCGCGGATAGCAATAATAGTCCTCTGGATCTCTGAAGTACCCGCCCCAATAGTGGCAGAAACAGCCCACAAGCAATTGCGCTCTATGCGACCTTGGAGTGGGGTCCATTTAGACCGTGGCGCCAGTTGACTGTAAAGACCCAGGATCTCCATCCCCACATGGGCCACTCGCTGATGCAGTTCGGTAGCATATAGCTTGGCTATGGAAGCCTCGTAATTGGCCACGATCCCCTTATCCAGCATCCAGCCAATGCGGTAAGCTAGCATCCGTCCCACCTCGAACTCGATCCACATCTCTGCCAGTTTTCTACGCACCATAAAGTTCTTGGACAGAGGTTGGCTATGTTGCTGGGTTTCCTTGACAAATCGGGTGAGATCATCAAGGACTGGATACACCTGGGCAACAGGGAAAAATGAGAAGTTGGGGCTGCGCTCCAGGTCCAGTGCCACTGCCAGTTGATACCAGCCTCGATTCTTCTCGCCCACCAAGTTGGCCTTGGGCACCCGCACTTCGTCGAAGAAGACCTCGTTGAACGTATGGTCGCCCATCATATCAATTAGGGGTCGCACTGTGATGCCTGGGGTCTTCATATCGACGATGAACAAGCTGATGCCCTTGTGCTTGGGAACATCGGGGTCAGTCCTAGCCCCCAGCCATCCATACTCCGCCACGTGGGCCAAACTGGTGAATATCTTCTGCCCATTGATTACATAGTAGTCTCCATCTTCCACGGCCCGCGTCTGTATGGCCGCCAGGTCAGAGCCAGCCCCGGGCTCACTGTAGCACAGGCAGAAGTCAATTTCTCCACTGGCAATGCAGGGTAGGTAATCTTGCTTCTGTTCCTCACTCCCGAAGAGCATGACAGTAGGCCCCACAACGCCCACCGCTATGCTTCCTCCCACCGGCACTCGCTGGTAGGCTGTCTCCTCACAGAATATGAGTTGTTCTATGGCAGACCGACTCTGGCCACCGTACTCCTTGGGCCAGGACATGGTAAGCCAGCCCTTTTTACCCAGATTGCGAGAATACTGCCGGAGGATAGCCCAGAACTTGTCTAGGCTCAAGCCTTCCTCCATTTTCTGCCAAACTGCTGGAAGCTCCCTCTCCAAGAACTGGCGAACCTCTTGTCTAAAGGCCTGCTGCTGTGGCGTAAATGTAAAATTCATCGCGGTTCCTCCGAAAGCCTGACGTCATGATCATAATTACCTTTTAAAAAATCCAGCACCTCTTTGTTAAATCTACCTCTCATTTCCATAAAAAAGGCATGCGACCCACCCTCAACTTTGACTAACCTGGCGTTAGATATCTGCCCCGCAATCACTTCTGAGGACTGCGGCGACACGATTCTATCGTCGGTTCCGGTTATCACCAGTGTGGGGGCTTTAATCAGGCGCAGCCTGTCGAGTGTGCTGTGACCCACAACAGCTCCCATCTGTTCAAGATGACCCCCGCTTCTACTTGATTTTATTTGAACTTTGGATATAGGCAAGAGCAACATCCTATAGAGCCTCTTATTGAAGGCCAAGGATATGATGGCCTGCATCACCTTAACAAAGTCGACGCTTCTGAAATCGACCTCGGTAGAGCCCTCCGTGATACCCATGGCTCTCCGCATCTCCAGATGAACATCAGTGATTTCCGCTTCCCCAGTAGAGGTGCATACCAGGACAAGCTTTCTCACTCTCGCAGGGTAACTGATGGCTATCTCCTGCGCAATCATACCCCCCATTGAGGCCCCTAGCACATGAGCTTTATCAACTCCGAGATAATCCATCAAACCGATTGTATCATCAGCCATCGTCTTGATGGTGTAGGGTTCTCTTGGTTTATCAGTTTCCCCAATACCTCTGTTGTCAAAGGTGATTACCTGATAGTGATTTTTAAAAGCACGAATTTGGAAAAACCAACCCTGATGCCCTCCACCGAAGCCCTGTATCAAAACCAGCGGCTCTCCCTGCCCATGGACTTCATAGTAGACGTTGATCCCATTCACATTCGCTTTAGGCATTTTTATCACGCTAGAAGATTTGTGCTTACTCGATGCTGCCACACCCACGGTCAGTCTATCTTTAACAGGAGCCAGTGTCAAGGCGATTAACTAGATCCACGCCAAACTGGCTGGCGATTATTCACTGGCAAAGCGAAAGGTAACAAAGTTATCAATATTACCCTGTTAGCTGTTCACGAAAAGCGAAAAAGATAACGACAAGAAGGGCCTAGGCAATATACCTAAGCCCTTAACACTTAGTTTAGAGCTACTGGAGGCAAGCTCTAAACTATACTTACCACTATTCAGCTACTCTGATGTGGCTTAAATTACGAGAGGTTAGCACACGTTTGCAGTTTTGTCAAGTAGGTAACGGTACCAATTTCAAAATTCGTTGTGAGATCAAGACGAGGGCCTTATGGGAATAGAGGTCAGAAAAAGAGGTAACTCTACCACCCGTTCCAGAAAGGAAACCAAGGCACCGAGCTGATTTGGGGGGCTTCTGTAAAGAGCTGCGAGTGCCTACAAGTGAATTGACCAATAAAATCGACCCGGGCAAATACGAAGCCATGGAAATGCGCATACAATAGGAGACACTCAAATATTCTCTGCAAACGAGAATGGGCATATTGTTTTTTCTGACCATGTAATGTATCATCAAATTCACACTAAGAGGAAGGGGTACCAAAATGTACAAGCGGATGCTTGTTCCACTGGACGGCTCAGAGCTGGCGGAGGTGGTCTTTGCTTATGCAAAAGAACTTGCAGGGAGGCTAGATTTAGATATAATTCTACTTCATGTTTCTAGACCAGAAGAAGGAGAATTGCTCCCTATGCACCGAGCCTACATCGAGCGGGCGGCTGAGATTGTAAGGCGCCAGTCAGAAGAGGTTCAGCAAAGGACAGGCATAAAGCCAGGAGGTAAAGCAGTAGAAGCGCGAGGCGAACTGGCTGTGGGCCACCCTGCTGAGGAAATCCTTCGTTATGCTGATGTGAACAACATCGATCTCATCCTCATGGCAACCCACGGCCGCTCTGGTGTCAGGCGTTGGGCCCTGGGTAGCGTGGCTGATAAAGTCCTCCGCGCATCAAATATCCCCGTTTGGTTAGCTAGAACGAGGATTCCTGAAGAGATTGTGTATGACAAATGGCCAAAAAGAACAATACTGGTACCACTGGACGGCTCAGAGCTGGCCGAATCGGTGCTTCCCCACGTCGAAGCGCTGGCGAAACAAAGGAGTGCTGAGCTAGTGAATGTGGTTCTACTACGGGTTTGCGAACACCCTATCATTTCATCCGATTACCCAGAAGCAATCATGCCTTTGAGCTGGGAGGAGCATATAGAGCAGGAAATGGCTAGGGCTAAGCAAATAGGTGAGCAGTATCTGGCTGGAGTAGAGAAGCGACTCAAGGATGCTGGCCTTAAGGTGAGCTCAGAGGTGCTATTAGGCAAGACCCTAGCGGGCAATCCCGCTTACGAAATCGTTGACTATGCGAATAGAAATCCGTTTAATCTCATTGTCATGGCAACCCACGGGCGCTCTGGAATCAGTCGGTGGGCCTACGGCAGTGTTGCCGAGAAGGTTCTGCTAGGAAGCTCCAGTCCGATCTTTCTAGTGAGGCCTCGCTAACCACAGTGGTACTCAGTAGAGCCAAAGGTGTATGCCATGCTCTATTTGGCATCGTGGGGGGGGTGAAGTTGCATGGCAGCAAGTCCCTCTAGCAACAGTTTAGAGAAATATAAAGCAGCAGTAATACTTCGAGATGGCTCCACTCTACATCTCCGCCCTATTCAGCGCGAGGATGAAGACAAGATGCTTGCCCTTTTTTACCGTCTGAGCCCCCACACTATCTATCTCCGGTTTCACCACGTGCTGAAGCAGATGTCAAGGGAGGAAGTCAGGCGCTTTTGCACTGTTGACTATGACAACACCTTCGCCCTGGTGGCGACCATCGGAGAGGATGTAGAAGAGAAAATCATTGCTGTGGGTCGCTACTATAGGCTTCCCCGGAGATATACGGCCGAGGTGGCCTTCGTGGTTGAGGATGCGTACCAGGGGAAAGGCATTGGAACTCACCTGTTGGAGCAGCTAGCCATAATGGCAAGAAAAAAGGGCATTCGCCTTTTTGAGGCTGAGGTGCTTGCTGAAAACAAGGAAATGATGAACGTGCTGAAGGACAGCGGTTTCCAAGTAGCCCAAGAGCATGAAGACGGTGTTTACCACGTGATTGCGCCTATTGCTCCGACCCCTGTAGTCGAGGAAAGGTCTGCCGAGCGAGAAAAGGTTGCCACCATAGCCTCATTAAGAGCTTTTCTCAAGCCCCGCTCCATAGCTGTTATTGGAGCCTCGCGAAAGCAGGGGACCATCGGCAACAAGCTATTCCGTAATATACTACACCAAGAGTTTACTGGCGTCCTATATCCAGTGAACCCTAGTGCTGAAGTGGTGGCCTCGGTAAAGGCATATCCATCTGTTCTCGATATACCAGGGGAAGTGGATTTGGCAGTGGTTATTGTTCCGGCAGAAACAGTCCATCAGGTAGTGGAACAGTGTGGTCGGAAGGGTGTGCGGGGTATTGTGATCATATCAGCCGGTTTCGGAGAAAGTGGAGCTGAGGGGATGGATAGGCAGGAAAGAGTGCTAGAGACGGCTCGCAGTTATGGGATGCGGCTGATAGGCCCCAATTGCATGGGAATAATCAATACCCACCCCGAGGTCAATATGAATGCCACCTTCTCCTCCGTTTTTCCCCCTGCCGGCAACATTGCTTTATGCAGCCAGAGCGGGGCCCTTGGGCTTGCCATTCTGGAATACTCACAGAGCCTGAATATCGGCCTGTCTACTTTTGTCAGCATAGGAAACAGGGCTGATGTATCCAGCAATGACCTGCTACAGTACTGGGAGGAAGACCCGTCTACTGACGTTATCCTTCTCTATCTAGAATCCTTCGGCAATCCGAGGAAGTTCGCCCGTATAGCTCGTAGCGTAACGGCCACCAAGCCAGCTGTGGCAGTGAAAAGTGGACGTACGGCAGCTGGGTCCAGAGCTGCTGCATCCCACACCGGGGCGCTGGCGACTGCGGAGGTAGCATCTGATGCCCTGTTTGCACAGGCAGGTATAATCCGGGTGGATACGCTGGAGGAGCTCTTTGACGTAGCTACCCTGCTATCTCACCAACCTCTACCTTGGGGAAGAAACGTGGCTATTCTCACTAATGGAGGTGGCCCCGGGATCCTGACTGCGGATGCCTGCGCCGCCAGAGGACTTGAATTGCCGACGCTGTCGGATAGCACCCTTTCAGAGCTTAAGAGAATCCTTCCACCCGGTACTACTCTTGCCAATCCCATTGACATGACGGCTGAGGCTACTGCTGAAGAGTATAGCCAGGCACTAAAGCTTCTGGCGGAAGATGACCGAGTGGACAGCGTGATCGTCATCTTCATACCCCCAATAATTACTCAACCTGAAGCGCTAGCCAGTGCCATCCGGGAGGTAGCACCACAATTTCGCCAAAAAGGCAAGACACTGCTGGCTTCATTTATGGGTTCCCATGGCACCAGCATCGATCTCGGCTCTGATGAAGAGGGTTATGTTCCCAGTTTTACTTTCCCCGAGGCTACTGCCGCTGCACTAGCCAGAGCTTACGGGTATAGCGATTGGCTCAAGCAGCCAAAGGGAATAGTTCCTGAGTTGCGAGGTATCGATAAAAAGAAGGCTGATCAGATAGTCAAATCGGCTTTAAAGCTAAGCACGGCTCGACCTTTGTGGCTCGATGCCAATTCCGTCGTCGGGCTTCTCGACTCCTATAGCATTCGCGTAGCGCGGTCAAAGTCGGCCAATAGCGCTGAGGAGGCGGTGAAGGCAGCCAAAGAAATTGGCTTCCCCGTTGCGGTTAAGCTTGTCTCAGATACAATAGCTCATAAGACGGAAGTTGGCGGTGTGGTCCTTGACCTCCGCTCAGGGAGAGAAGTAGAGCGAGCCTTTATCCAAATTAGAGAACGCCTGGCGAGTATGGGAAGAGCAGATGAGATGCAAGGCGCGATCGTTCAGGAAATGATAGCTGGGGGAATTGAAGTAATCATTGGTGTAACCCAGGATCCCTCTTTTGGCCCCCTGATCCTGTTCGGCATGGGCGGGATTTATACAGAGCTATTCAAAGACGTCACCTTTCGCATTCACCCATTGACCAATGTCGATGCCCGAGAGATGGTGCGCTCGGTCAAGGCCCATCAGCTTCTCGAAGGCTGGCGAGGATCGGAGCCTTCCGATATAGAGGCTCTTGAGGAACTCCTGATGAGGGTCTCAGCGATGGTAGAAGACCTGCCCCAAATAGCGGAGCTTGATCTCAATCCGGTTAAAGTCCTGGATCGAAATAAGGGATATGTGGTGGTCGATGCTAGAGTAATGCTTTCTTAGTTGCCCTGAGAGTTCTTGGTTTGCACCCGTTAGTACACCTATAACACCTGTGCTGATGACTTGACTGCCTCAGCTACGAGAATTGACAATCCCGCATTAGAAGAGTGTAAAGGAGGGAGTTATTAAGGAGAATTACGGTCTTGTTGACGTCGCCCATGCCGATTGCTGTTCACACAGGCAGGTGAGCTTGCTGGCGGTGGAAATCATCGACGAGATGCGTGCTCCTGGTCTCACGGTGGATCCGGGGATTCGGTGAAAACCTCACCATCGAAGGGATTGACTTGGTGTCTTTATTTCCCGGTACCAGAATATCCATAGGGAAAGAGGTCATACTAGGGATTGCACAGACTAGCAAGGAGTGTCATAATCGGTGCGCAATCTACAGACAAGCAGGCAATTGCGTAATGCCCTGTGAGGGGGTATTTGCCAGGGTGAACCGTAGCGAAGTGGTAAGAAGCGACGATCCAATAAAGGTGGAGGTTTAAGTATGGCCGATGCGACAGAGATGTTTACCATACTGCAGGTTGCCGAGGAAGGTAGAACTAACATAGAAGCTGTAGTTGCCAGAGAATTTTCCCTTACCATCATCTTAAATAACCGCGAACTAGTAACATTACTCTGCTCCCCCATTAACCTAGAGTACTTGGCTGTTGGTTTTCTTTCCTCTGAAGGTTTAATAAAAGGCAAAGATGAGATCAAGAAGATAGTGCTTAGTGAGGAGCAAGGCGTGATTCGGGTGGAGACAGAAGAGGATAGGGATTTCACCGGGCGGCTGATAGCCTCGAGCGGTGCCCGAGGTGCTGCCTACCCTAACATCGTTGATGTCCAAAGTCAGATAATGGTAAAAACGGAAATATCAGCCAGTGAAGTCCTCGCCCTGGTAGAGGATTTTGAACATCGCTCCCCAATTTATCGGGTAACAGGAGGGGTTCACAGCGCAGCCCTGTGTAGTAAGGATGGCATCTTGATTTTTAGCGAGGATATTGGAAGGCATAACGCTATCGATAAAATCTTTGGAGAGTGCATTCTGAAAGATACATCGACAGCGGAGCGGATAATAATCACCAGTGGTAGAATCTCATCCGAAATACTGGTCAAGGTAGCTAAGAGAGACATCCCGATAATCATATCTTTGGCTGTTCCTACTGACGTAGCGGTGAGGTTAGCCACCGATTTGGCTTTAACCATTATTGGCCGCGTCAGGGGGAAGAAAATGAATGTCTACACCGAGGGCTGGAGGGTAATAGCGGAGAATACTTAGGAGCAATGGTCTACGCCGTAAACCTCGGTGATGCAGGCATGGCATAATTCGAGAAAGCGGGAGTAACTCAAGCCACAAAAGGATGCAGCGGTCCAGCTATGCACGGCAAAGCAGAGGCGCATAATTGACTTTGTTTCTTCCGTATTGCTCTTACCCTGTCAGCACAATTTAAAGCTCAGCAATTTCATACAACTAACGATCTAGCCGTAAAAACCAGCGCATTTTAGCAAGTAACACTCTGAAGGAAAACCTTATGGTGACCGCAATGGCTACTTCTTCTGCATAGATACGTTCCGCAGACAAATACATTGCGTAAAGCATTGCAGCACCTCCTGAGTTTCGTTATTCTCCTAGTAAGGCCGCGCTTTCATGAAATCATATTGACAAGGTCTCCTAATAAGGCTAGCATGTAATAGGCTAATGTTAGGCAGCATTTAGGCTTCGGGATACTTGTGACATAGGTAAGGTCACTGTAGTCTTGGAGTATGCGCTGGCTCTGAGGAGCTTTATCATGGGAAGGCGTTTATGGAATTTTAACCTATTCAAATCGGGCAAGGCCATAAGGCCTGGGGCTAATCGCATGGAGGTAGCCTTGGGACGTAAGAATAGGCCTGAAGCAAGGAACCTACGGGAATTGATCGAATCGGGCTACAAGGTGCGCTCGGTAAGGGAGGAAATGCGGAAGAACCTGATTGGAAAGATAAAGAGTGGAGAAGAACTCTTTCCCGGGATCGTAGGATTTGAAGATTCGGTCATCCCCCAGGTGGAGAACGCCATTCTTTCAGGGCAGGATATAATCTTCGTGGGGGAGAGGGGCCAGGCAAAATCTAGAATGATAAGAGCTCTTGTTGGCTTCCTCGATGACGAGATACCCACTATCGCTGGCTGTGAGATCAATGACAATCCCTATAGGCCTATCTGCAAAAGCTGCCGTGAGAAGATCGAGAGGTTTGGTGATGAGGTGGCGATAGCCTGGATACCACGGGAGTTGAGGTATGGGGAGAAGCTGGCTACCCCGGACACCACCATCGCCGACCTTGTTGGCGAGGTTGACCCGATAAGGGTGGCTGAGGGACGATACCTCTCCGACGAACTCACCATCCATTATGGCTTAATCCCGCGCACCAACAGGGGCATCTTCTGCATCAATGAGCTCCCCGATCTGGCGGAAAGGATTCAAGTAGGGCTATTCAATATCCTAGAAGAAAAGGATGTCCAGATAAGAGGCTATAAAATCAGGATGCCTCTGGACGTCTACATTGTCGCCAGTGCCAACCCCGAGGATTACACTAACCGCGGCCGGATTATCACCCCGCTCAGGGACAGGTATGGCTCAGAGGTAAGGACTCATTACCCTAGGATCTTGGAGCACGAGATCGAGATCATGGAGAGGGAGAAGACCATCTTTGGCGACGACATATCACAGACCATCGTCCCTCAGTACATGAGAGAGATCGTCGCCGAGATTACCAGGCAGGCGAGACGAAGTCCGGATATAAATCAGCGTTCCGGTGTAAGCGTTCGCGTCTCCATCGCCAACTATGAGACCATAGTGAGCAGCGCCGTTAGAAGAGCTATTAGACTGGGTGAAAAGCAGGTAGCTCCTAGAATTAGTGATCTGCCCTTTCTTGTCGCATCGACCAAAGGCAAGATCGAGTTGGAAAGCGGTGAGGAAGAGAAGGAGGGGCAACTTATCGAGGGGCTTATCCGCAATGCTGTCCTGGTCACCTTCAATCGATATTTTAGCGTTCACGACTTCGATGACTTTTTGGAAAGGTTCAAGAGCAGCTTCAGCATCGAGGTATCCAGCAGCATAGGCTCCATGGAATATGAGAGAGTAGTCCAGCAGGTGGGCGGGCTCGCCGATAAGCTGGAGAGGTTGGAAGCTGACGATAACCCAGCTACTATCGCTTCTGCCCTGGAGTTCATTCTGGAGGGGCTTCATCTCAACAGAAGGTTGAATAAGGATAAACTTGAGGGTAGAGCCCTTTATCGAGGCTAGCATGTTTAGATATAGGTATTCTCAATGGGACGGTACGCAGGACATATTCGAGCCCAGTGCCGATGAGATCATGAATGCCATCTCCGATAGCCTTACCCTCCATGGCGATGTATTACAGGCTCTGCAAAAGCTATTCCAAATCGGTCTGGAAGGGCAGTGGGAGCAAAGGATAAAGGGGATTCAGGAGCTGTTGCGCCAACTGCGGGAGGTGAAGCGCCAGACCCTTGACAAGTATGACATAAGCTCAGTGCTCGATGATATACGCGATAGATTAGACAGGATAGTCAAAACAGAGAGGGAGGGCATCGAAAGGCGAATCAAAGAGGCAAGAGCGAGCAAAGAGGGACAGGAGATGGCTGAAATCCTGGAGAGGGTAGCTTCCAAGAATCTCTCCTTGCTGAACGACCTGCCCCAGGACATCGCAGGGGCGATAAAGGAACTCGCAAGCTATGAGTTCATCGATGCTGAGGCTAGACGGCAGTACGAAGAGCTCATGGATATGCTGCGAACCAAGGTCACGGACGCCTACTTTAGGGACATCCGCCAGGGGCTTGAGGGATTGAGCCAAGAGGACATAAGCAACCTGAAAGATATGTTACGTAGCCTCAATCGGATGCTCAGGGAGAGAATGCAAGGGCTGAAGCCCGATTTCCAGAGTTTTATGGAGCAGTTCGGCGATCAATTTGGTGCTGAGCGGCCTTCAAGCTTAGATGAGCTCGTTCAGATGTTGCAGAGGCGAATGGCTCAGGTGCAGTCGCTCCTGGATAGTATGCCTGTGGAGCAGAGAAATGCCCTCGAGGAACTGCTGGAATCCATACTCCAGAACGAGGACCTAAGGGGCGAACTGGCGGAACTGGCAGCTAACCTGGAGTACCTTTTCCCGATGAGGGACCTGCAGAGCCAATACCCATTTCAGGGGGAGGAACCATTATCCCTGACAGAAGCGCTGAGGCTGATGGAGGAGCTTCAGGGGATGAATGATCTGGCGAGACAGCTAGAGGGTGCCCGGCTCGCCTCTGACCTGGAGAAAATAGATGCAACTATGCTGCGCTACTACCTTGGTGAGGATGCTTATCGTTCTTTTGAACAGTTGAGGCAGCTTACCGATGTGCTTGAGGAAGCAGGTTACATCTGGAGAAAAAGCGGGCGCTGGGAGCTAACTCCCAGAGCTATCAGAATGATCGGTCAGAAGGCGCTTAGGGACATTTTTGGCTATCTGAAGAAAGGCCTCTCCGGCAAGCATGATATGGCGACTAGAGGGATGGGAGGAGACAGAGCTGACGATACCAAGCAGTATGAGTTCGGCGATCCCTTCCACATTCACATTGAAAGGACATTTATGAACGCACTGCAGAGGGAGGGCCCGGGTAGTCCCCTCAGGATCAAGCCAGATGATTTCGAGGTATATCACACGGAGTATCTAACCCAATGTTCCACAGTGCTAATGCTCGATCTGAGCTGGTCCATGCCTATGAGGGGCAACTTCTTTGCTGCGAAGAAGGTGACCCTGGCTCTCGATGCACTGATTCGCTCTCATTTCAATCGTGATAACCTGTATATTGTTGGCTTCTCCGATTACGCCAGAGAGATCAAGAAGGAGCAGCTTCCACACCTGACCTGGAACGAATTTGTTTATGGCACCAATATGCACCATGGTTTCATCCTGTCCCGCCAGCTTCTTGCCAAACACAAAATGGGAAGCAAGCAAATCATAATGGTAACCGACGGGGAGCCTACTGCTCACCTCGAGAGAGGTATAGCCTACTTCGATTACCCTCCTGACCCGCGCACCCTACAGTTGACGCTCCTTGAAGCGAAACGCTGCGCCCAAGAGGGAATTGTGATCAACACCTTCATGCTGGACAGGAATCCTTATATCATGCAGTTCATCGACCTGCTGACCAAGACCAATCGAGGCCGGGTTTTCTATACCGACAGGGAAAACCTGGGGCACTACATACTCGTTGACTACCTTGCCAACAAGAAAAAGCGAATTATTGGCTAGATATGTGGAGCCAATATATGCGCACTGCGTAATCTATCACCGGTTCCTTGCTCATCAATCAGGATTAGCCTCTTCATAATCCGTTGCTTCCTCGCCAGGCGCGGTCTCTGCACCAAGCGCAGCCTCCTCACCATATAAAAAGCTAACAGCGCTTGACACAATATGTTATAATAAAAGACACTATTATACAGTATATGTCAACATAACTCATTGTAAGCCATAGGAGCAAACATGGACATCCTCAGAGACAGAAGGCGAACGGTAAGTCGAAGAGAGGCTTCCAGACCACAGCCGGATCAGATCGAAGTTCCAGTCGTTGACGATGAACTAGATATGCAGAGTGTGCTTATAGAGGCTTTTCAAGAGAGTGAGAGACGCTACCGTCTACTTGCCGAGAATGTGACAGATGTTATCTGGACAACGGATCTTAATCTGAACCTTACTTACGTCAGTCCCTCTATCACGCGTCTGGTAGGCTACAGCGTCGAGGAAGTGATGGCGGAGACGACGGAGAAAATCTTGACTCCTGCCTCCTTTGAGATTGCTAAGAAGACTCTTATAGAAGAACTCGCCATAGAAAACACGGGGCAAAAGGACTTGTACAGGTCGCGGACGTTAGAGCTTGAGCTAAACTGTAAGGACGGCTCAACCGTCCCGGTAGAGATGAGGGTGTCTTTCCTGCGTGAGCCAGATGGCCAGCCTATTGGGATTTTGGGGATCGCACGCGATATCACAGAGCGCAAGAGGGCAGCGGAGGAGACAGAAAAGATAGCAGCCCAGCTCCTCCAGGCGCAGAAGATGGAAGCTGTTGGAACTCTGGCTGGAGGGATAGCCCACGACTTCAATAATCTCATCACCACTATTCAGGGTTATGCCCATATGGCGATGATGGAAAGTGACGAGGCGGATGCTCTGTATCTGTATCTGAAGAGAATAGATGCTGCTAGTTCGCGTGCGGCTAAGCTCACCCGTCAGTTGCTCCTTTTCAGCCGCAAGAACCCAATGG
>Ga0209635_10001494_pt1 | contig 17412 bp, 10 predicted proteins | sample DeeMarSWOR230_32_FD_187463 | JGI IMG/M metagenome (GOLD analysis project Ga0209635, IMG submission 187463) | Marine sediment microbial communities from White Oak River estuary, North Carolina - WOR-2-30_32 (SPAdes) (version 2) | ecosystem: Environmental > Aquatic > Marine > Intertidal zone >... | reverse complement strand
AACGAAGTTCAATGCCCAAGAATGGGTCGGTGCAGCCAAAGATGCGGGCATGAAGTACATCGTCATCACCAGCAAGCATCATGACGGCTTCTGTCTGTTCGATTCCAAACTGACCGATTACGATGTCGTCGACGCCACTCCCTTTATGCGGGACATCCTCAAGGAACTGGCCGATGAATGTCACAGACAGGGGATCAAAATGTGCTGGTACCATTCGATCATGGACTGGCACCATCCGGATTACCTGCCCCGGCGCAACTGGGAAAAGCGCTCCGCTGAAGGAGCTGATTTTGACCGCTACGTGGAATACATGAAGGGCCAGGTAAAGGAGCTGGTCACGAATTATGGCGAGATCGGTGTCCTCTGGTTTGACGGCGAATGGGAGCACACCTGGGATTTTGAGAGAGGACGTGATCTTTATCAGTATGTTCGCTCCCTCCAGCCCAATATCATCATCAACAACCGTGTGGGCAAAGGACGGGCAGGCATGTCCGGGACCTTTGATCCGGAGACAGCCTCCGGAGACTTCGGCACTCCAGAGCAGGAGATTCCAGCCACCGGCCTCGGCTATGACTGGGAAACCTGCATGACCATGAACGACCACTGGGGATACAACAAGAACGACCACAACTGGAAATCAACTGAAGACCTGATCCGTAAACTGGTGGATATCGCCAGCAAGGGCGGGAATTTTCTGCTGAACGTTGGGCCCACAGCCGAAGGCCTTTTTCCCCAGCCGAGTATCGAGCGGTTGCAGGCCATGGGCCGATGGATGCGGGTCAACGGGGAGAGTATCTACGCTACCAAAGCAAGCCTGTTCTCCAACTTGGATTGGGGACGCTCTACGACAAAAAAAGACAAGCTGTTCCTCCATGTGTTTGACTGGCCTGAGGATGGTAAACTCCAGGTTCCCGGCCTTGTCAGCCAGGCCAGGTCGGGTTATCTGCTGGCCGATCCCCAAACCCGGCTGGACATTGCCTACGAACACGGATCTGCTTTTATATCCGTACCTGATGGAGCTCCGGATCCCATCGTCTCGGTGATTGTTTTGGAATTTGATGGCAAGCCTGAGGTCGTCAGGGAACCGGAGATCAGCGCGGAAAACGACATCTTCTGCAGTGAGCTAAAGGTTAAACTCTCCAGCAACCTGGAGAGAGTGAACATCCGCTACACCCTGGAGGGTAGCATGCCGACAGAAGATTCCCCTGTGTATAAAAGGCCGATCACACTGGACAGGACGGCGACGGTCCGTTGCCAGGTTTTTCGCGGCGGCCAGGCGATAAGCGCGGTTGCCGGAAGAACCTTCACCAAGGTCGTGCCTCGGCCGGCGGATACGAGAGTCGATCTGGCTTCGGGATTGCTCTATGATTATTTTCACGGTACATGGGATTGGCTTCCGGATTTTGACGCCCTGGAACCTGTGGCTTCAGGGGAAGTGGCGGGCTTCGACATCAGCCCCAAAAAGCAAGAGGAATACTTCGCCTTCAGGTTCAGCGGATATATAAAAGTTCCCGAAGATGGAGTCTACAGATTTTACGTAGCCTCGGATGACGGCAGCCGCCTGTACATCGGAGAGGATCTCATCGTGGATAATGATGGGCTGCACGGTTCAGAGGAAGTCATGGGCCGGGTAGCGCTAGCAGCCGGGATTCATCCGATTAAAGTCGGTTTTTTCCAGAAGACAGGAGGAGTGGATTTTACAGTCTCCTATTCCGGACCAGGCATCGAGAAGCAGACCGTTCCTGCCTCAACGCTCTTTCATGCCCGATAGAGATACCTGATCTTCGGCTCTGCTCTCATTCGCACACTGTCAGGGGAGATTTAAACAGCCCGAACTCAGAGATAGACGGAGCAGACCTTGATTTGGAGATGATGATACGGACTTTTGTTGCGGTCACCAGCGGAAAGCGGAGTAAACGTTTGTAGCCCACTGTCGTTCCCTTGGCAAATGTTTCCCAGCTGCTCCCGTTCCAGGCCTGCAGCAGGAACTCTTCTACCCGTTGTCCTTTGGGGATGTACTCCTGCAGGAGAGCCCGGTTGAAAGCCCGCACCTGCTTGAACTCGAACTCGAGTGTTGCTGATCTGGCTGCATCTTCTGAGGCCCAGTAGGTATCTTTGTCCTGATCGACAGCATAAACAGCCTCATGGTTTATTTGTTCGCTGGTGGAGGTTGCTTTTGCTTGGTGCACGAAGTTCGTCTGAAATGTGGCTTCAAGGATAGCCCGCATTCCCTGCAGGCTTTTGCTGTCGTTTTCGTGGATGAGACCCCTCGCGTTAGGAGGGATGTTGAGAAGAAGCAGCGAATTTCGGCCCACCGAGCTGTAGTAGATATCGACCAGTTTTTCAGCTGTTTTGACCTGGTTATCCTGACTGGAATGGTAGAACCAGCCAGGCCGGATGGAAACATCGACTTCTGAAGGATACCAGGCTAAAGCTGTGGCGTTTTTGAGTTTCTCCTGGCTGCCCAGGTCGGCCTCAACGCGGTCTCCGTGCGGAATGAAACGGATGGAGAAAGGATGCTGGCGAAGGTCGTCCGGAAGGCTTTTCCATTCCTGGTCGAATACGGGAACAACGCTCCATTCTGTCTCCCGGCCGTAGCCTGTCTCGGTCCCCACCCACCGGACATCCGGTCCCATGATGGCGATGACCGCTTGAGGCTGGAGGCGGCGGATGAGACGGTAGTATCCTTCCCAGTCGTAGACCTGCCGCCTGCCGTCAGGTCCTTCTCCGCAAGCTCCGTCGAACCAGGCTTCAGAGATGGGGCCGTATTCGGTTAGGAGCTCCGCTAGCTGATTCTTGAAAAATGTGTTGTAAGCCGGAGAGTTTCCGTAACTGGGCTCATGCCTGTCCCAGGGGGAGAGATAAACGCCGAATTTCAAGCCAGCTTCCTGGCAGGCTTGGGATAGCTCTCGAACCACATCTCCTTTTCCCTCACGCCAGGGACTGTTTTTCACGGAATGTTCGGTGTGCTTGCTCGGCCAGAGACAGAACCCGTCATGATGTTTGGCGGTCAGGATAAGCTGCTTCATGCCAGCATTCTTGCAAATTTTAACCCACTGGCGGGCATCGAGCTCAACGGGATTAAACAGAGCGGGATCTTCTTTGCCTGTTCCCCATTCTCTGTCTGTGAAGGTGTTCACAGTGAAGTGCAAGAATCCTGTGAATTCCATCTCCTGCCAGGCAAGCTGCCGCGGAGAAGGGACGACGTTTGCGGCTTTAAGGATGACATTCTCCAGAGAGTCATCAGGCTCGATCAAAACAAAATTCGAGAGGCTATCGGTTTTCCTGCACATAAAACCATTCAGGATCACCAAGACCAGAAGACAAGAAACGAGAACTCTGGTCGCATTTGGAAATTTGCGTTCCATATTTTTTCCTTTTCTGCTGAATCTGCGGATTTCATACGAACTTAGGCTATTATATCTTATATTACCCAAAATTTTATCACACCTGGATTATTGTGACGAAAGATTTCTGTAGCCAGAAGGAATCCGTTCTCTTGTTCTGAACAATAGGATTTTCTTTATTATTCTCAGTTGAACTTCCTATTATCTTGTTATATAAACCAGAGGAGCCGTTTAGTCGTTAGGAAGCCACCATCAATTGCGGAGAGAATAAAGTCCTCTAAAGGATGGCTGTTTTGGAGAAAAAAGCCGAATTCCTTATTGGAGAACTCCTTCCGTTATTGAGGTGCTTGTGACTACATTTGCCAGCCGTGGCTTCCCGGTGTTTTCCAGTGATGTTTTATAAATATTTCTCAATAGATTCTCATTTTGAGTGAGCAGCAGGGAATCTCGAAAGTGGATGGATAAGCCTGAATTATCAGGAAACATAAAATGACGACCCTGAGAAAAGAGCTGACTCTTTACGGGCTGACCATGATTGCCATCGGATCCTGTGTGGGCTCCGGTATTTTTCTGACTCCTTCTCAGATTGCCGGCTATCTTCCTTCGCCGCTGTTGATCCTCCTGGTCTGGGCTTTAGGCGGGATCATAACCCTGACCGGCGCTCTCACTTTTGCCGAACTGGGAGCCATGTTTCCTCAAGCCGGAGGAGTTTATGTTTACTTGAAGGAAGGATACGGGGATCTCTTCGGGTTTATGTACGGGTGGGCTTATCTGCTGGTCATCAATTCCGGCTCTCTGGCCGCCTTGAACATCGCTTTCGCTTATTACCTGGGTTTTATCATTCCGTTGGGTGACACGGGAATCAAGGTGGTGGCTGTCTCCTCGATCATAACCCTCACCATCATCAATATTCTAAGAGTAAAAGCGGGAGAGATATTCTCCAATATCTTTACCGGGCTCAAGCTTATCGGGATTACGGGCATCATTGCGGTGGGATTGTTCATGGGGAATCCTGAGCTGATGAGTTCTCAGGCCGGACAACCTGTTTCCTCCGGAAATCTTTTTGTCGCCTTCGGGCTGGCGCTCATCGGTGTCTTGTGGTCCTACGGAGGCTGGCAGCATGCTTCCTTCGTCGCGGGAGAAGCCAGGGATGCCCAGAGAACTGTCCCTCGAGCCATGATTTTAGGAGCTCTGATCGTGGCTCTGGTTTACCTTCTGACAAATCTGGCTTATCTCTTTTTATTGCCGCTGCCTGAAATCGTCGGCTCTGAGAGCCTGGCCGCAGATGCGGTCAGCACGGTGATTCCTTTCGGAGGGAACCTGATCGCAGTCATCATTGCTATCTCTGTCGTCGGAACAGCCGGAATATACACGCTTTCTGCTCCCAGAATTTATTACGCTATGGCTGATGACGGCCTCTTTTTTAAGAAATTGGCCTGGGTCCATCCCCAATTCCGGACGCCCGTCAACGCCATCCTTACCCAGTCCGCCTGGGCCATCATACTCCTTCTGTTCTGGGGGACGTTTGAGGACGTTATCACCTACGTGGTGTTCATCGATTGGATATTTTTCGCCCTGGCTGCCTCTGTTATTTTCATCTTGCGGTTCAAGAGAAAGGATGCCCTCCGAACCTATAGAACTTTCGGCTATCCCCTTACACCAGCGCTGTTCATCATCATCACCGGCTTTTTTGTAGTGAACACCCTGATAGAGAAGCCAAAACAGGCCTGGGCAGGTTTGATATTCATGGCCATTGGATTGATGTCCTTCATGTATTTTAAAAGAAGCAGAAAGAGAAATACATTCCTGAATAAGTAGTCAGGATAAAATAGACACATATTTTGTGGCAGCACTAGATTGATGATGTGATTTGCCATTCAGGTTGAAAGGCAGTCAGGCTAGACGATGGAAGCGCCAAAAACTGGATTGAAGAGGGCAATCGGTCTGCCACACGCGACAGCAATGGTTGCCGGAACGATAATCGGGGCTTCTATTTTCGTCCAGCCTTCCGAGATAACAGGACAGATGCCTTCTGTAGCTGGGGTATTCCTGGTCTGGCTGGTGGCTGGAGTGCTGACTTTCTTTGGTGCTCTCGTTTGTGCTGAACTAGCCTCGATTTTCACTCGATCCGGGGGCGTATATATCTATCTGAAGGAGGCGTTTTCGCCTGGAGTGGGATTTTTGTGGGGTTGGGCGATGTTCTGGAGCATCCATTCCGGGATTATCGCAGCAATCGCTGTTATCTTTGCGCGGTATGTTGGGTTCTTTATCCCTCTTGGAGCCAGTGCGGTTAAAGCTACAGCTGTTGGGGCAATATTTGCAATTTCTGCAGTCAACTACTTGGGCGTCAAGCAGGGCAGTATGCTGCAGACTCTCTTTACGTTAGGGAAAGTGGTTGCCATAATCGTTATTGTCATCCTTGGTTTTACGCTCGGTTCGAGAATCCCGGAGCATTATGCAGCCCAGAATATCGTTGCTAATGAAATCTCCCTTAATCATTTTTTCCTGGCTTTGGTGGCTGGATTATTTGCCTTTGGCGGGTGGCATATGGTCACCTATAATTCTGAGGAAACCGTGAATCCGCGGAAGACTATTCCCCGGGCCTTGATGCTGGGCACGGTTATCGTGACTTTGTGTTATATCGCTTTGAACGCTGTCTACATGTACATCCTGCCGCTGGATGTCGTCGCCTCATCGAAGCGGATTGCTGCAGATGCGGCTGATGCTTTGCTCGGACATGGCGGTGGTTCGTTCATGTCATCTCTGGTGATCTTTTCAACATTTGGTGCCTTAAGCGGCATCATTCTCTGTGGGCCTCGCGTCTATTATTCCATGGCCAAAGATGACCTGCTGTTCCGCTGGGTAGGCGCCATTCATTCCCGCTACCATACTCCTCACAGAGCTATTATCATCCAAGCGGCTTGGGCGTCGATCCTTGTCGCGACCGGCACCTATAAAGCGCTATTCACAAGAGTCGTCTATACTGAGTGGATTTTCTTTGCTCTGATGGCTGGTGGGTTGATCTTGCTTCGTCAGAAGCCGGATGTTGTCCGGGGTTATAGAATCTGGGGCTATCCTCTAATCCCAGCCATTTTTATAATCTTATCCTTGGCCGTAGTGGCCAATCAGATCGTTTCCGACCCAAAAGAAAGTGTCTTTGGATTATCTTTGGTTTTAGCTGGAGTTCCCGTTTACTGGATATGGGTAAAAAAAACGAAAGGGAGAAAAGCCGATGGCAATCGTTGATTTTCACAATCATTTTTATCCGCCGGAGTATGTTGAGGCGGTAAAGAAAGGGCCGAGTAAGATTAAAGTCACTTTTGATGAGCAGAATAATCCGTTGCTTCATTACCCCGGAGATTACAACATCCTTGTCCCGGAGCACAGGGATATTGGTTTTAGAGAAAAGGCAATACTGGAAGCCGAGATCGACATGCAGATTCTGACCTTTACTACTCCTGGGACACAAATCGAAACTCCGGAGAGATCTGTGGAATTGGCTCAAAAGGTCAATGACAGTTTTGCTCAAATAATGGTGGAGCATAGAAGCAGGTTTACTGCTTTGGCTACGCTTCCCATGAACGATCCCGATGCTTCAGTCGGTGAGCTGGAGCGTGCATTCAAAGATCTGGGATTCAGTGGGGTGATGGTTTACAGCAACATAAACGGCGTTGCCTTGAGTGACCAGCGGTTTTGGCCGCTGTATGAGAAAGCGAACGATTTAGATGCGGTGTTCTATATCCATCCGAATTTTCCTGTCGGAGTTGAAGCCATGACCGAATACTGGCTTATGCCGCTGGTCGGGTTTACTTTTGACACCACGCTTGCCGCGTCGAAACTGGTTTTCAGCGGTGTAGCTGAAAGATTCCCCAGAATAAGATGGGTCCTGGCTCATTTGGGCGGAGCCATTCCCTATCTTGCTGAACGCCTCGATAGAGGGTATTATGCCTTCAAAGAATGCCGGGAACATATCAGCAAACCTCCGAGTGAATATTTGAAGGACTTTTATTATGATTCGGTGAACTTTGATACAAAAGCGCTGCAGCTTGCCGTTTATTTTGCCGGAGCTGGCCATATTTTGGCTGGCAGCGACTATCCCCATCAGATCGGAAGTCTGAAAAAAATGGTGGAGAGCATCGAAAGCCTGGATATTTCCTCAGAAGATAAAGCGGGTATACTCGGCAGGAATGCCAAAAAGCTGCTGAACATAGACGCCTAAATTTTTTTCGCTCTTCGGACTCCTAGAAAAGCTATGAATATTAGAAGAAAGGATTGAGTTTTCCTTCTCCAGGCTGAATGAGAGCTTCAGGCCTGGTTTTGCCCTTTTTTTCGATATTTCTTAGATAGAGCTGGACAGTTCCTCTTTTCAGTCCGAGAAAAGCTGACCGGATTCCTGTGTGCCTTATCTTCCTCTGCTTTTGTTGCCGGTCATCTCCTTTTCCCGGTTGAGTTCGACCATGTCCACGCTCTGGGAATAATCTCCGATGAGATGCTTGCAGAAATAGTCGGCTCTTATCCAGAAAAAGTAATCGTTCATGTCGCCGAAGCCGTGGCGTTGTCCGGGGAAGACGAAGAAATCAAAGCGCTTGTTGGCCCGGATGAGCGCGTTGGCCAGCCTCAGGGTGTTGGCCGGGTGGACGTTGTTATCGATGTCTCCTGTAGTCAGGAGCAGCCTCCCTTTCAGATTTTTAGCGATCTCTGAGTTCTTCTCGATGCTGTATTCGAATTTGATGTTCCCCTCTTTATCCACAACTTCTTTGACTCCGTGGTGCTTCTCGCTCCACCATCTGTTGTAAACATTGTTTTCGTGGTTGCCAGCCGAGGAAACCGCCACTTTGAAGAAGTCGGGATAGACCAGCATGGCCGCTGTGGACATGAATCCGCCTCCGGAGTGGCCGTAGATGCCGACTTTATCGATGTCGATATAAGGATGTCTGTCTGCCAGTTGCTCGATGGCCGCTTTTTTGTCGGCAAGCCCGTAATCTCTGAGATTCCCGTAGCCGTAATTGTGGTACCACTTGGAACGCGCGGGATGCCCGCCACGGTTCCCCACACAGATAACGATGAAGCCGAACTGGGCCAGCGCGATATTGCTCGACCTTGCCGAAAAAGATTTGGGCACGCTTTCTGTCTGTGGCCCTGGATAGACATAGGCAATGATCGGATAGAGCATGGACTCGTCAAAATCAAACGGTTTGTACATGACTCCATAAATGTCGGTGATCCCGTCATCAGCCTTGACCTGGAAGGTCTCAGGAAATTTGAATCCAGCCTGCAGGAGGAGAGAGAGGTCGGCTGTTTCAAGTTTCAGGAGGAGGTTTCCCTGATTGTCATAGAGAACGGATTCGGGTGCGGTGTCGATGCGGGAGTAGTTATCAACGAAAAAGCGGTTGGAATCGCACATGCTCGTGCTGTGATTGAAATTGCCCTTGTTGAGAAGTTTGAGGCCTGTTCCGTCGAAGTTGATCTTATACAGGTGGTAGTAGTAGGGATCCTCACTTTGCTCTCGGCCGTTGGCCCAAAAATACAGGATCCGGTTCTTTTCATCGATTCCCTCGATCCGCTCGCAGTGCCAGGGGCCTGAAGTGATCTGGCTTTTCAGGTTGCCGTTGCCGTCAAAAAGATAGAAATGGGCCCAGCCGTTACGTTCTGACCAGTGGATGAGCTCTTTCCCGTTGTTGACCAATCCCAACGGCCTTATCTCGACATAGGTATTGAGACGTTCTTCTATCAAAACTCTTGTCTCTCCAGTCACGGCATCTGCCACGCAGATGTCGATGCGTTTTAGGTCGCGGCTGGTGCGGGAGAAATAGAGTTTGTCCGGCGTTTCGGACAGCCAGAGGCTGGGCCGGTTTTCGTCATCCCGGTTCTTGGCCAGACGCGGAGCGGTAAGGATGGAGATAGTCTGGTCTTTGAACCTGTCTGTATCGACCTTGATTTTTTTCTTTGACTCGAGTTCAAAGATCAAGACCTCAAGGACAGGGGATTCGGATTCGCCGGGCATCTGGTATTTATAGGTCTCCAAGGTGGGCCGGGATTCAGCCACGGAGTTGATGACCCACAGGTCCTTGACTTTCCGCTCGTCAGTTCGAGTCATGGCGAACTTTTGAGAGTCTCTGGACCAGACGACCCGGACTCCTTTGCGCTTGTCCTTGTTCTTTTCCTTGTCCACATTGGTCTCGCCCCTGTCTCGTTGAGCATAGCTGTAGTATTCCTCGCCATCAGTTGTCAGCTGGTGCTCGACGATGTCCGGGTCTTTCTCGTCTTTCAGGGCTTTCTCGTAGTTGGCTTTGTCCATATAAAAGAGGTTGTGGTTCCGGCCGAATAGGATAACCTGCTCGTCCGGAGAGATGGAGGCCCAGTCTGGCCGCTTGGGCGGTTTTTCAAAGTCTTTGAGCACGGTGAGCTTGCCCGTGGTCAGGTCGTACTCGAAATAAAAGATTTTTTTCTTGGGTTTTTCTTTTTTCTTTGGAGGTTCTTCTTCCTTTTTCTCCTTTTCTTTTTCAATCTCTTTTTCTATCTTTTCCTCTTTCTTCTCCACTTTCTTTTTCTCTTCTTCCTTTTTGGCTGGTTCCTCTTTTTCTTCCTGGGAGCTTTCTACTTCGAACTGGATAGCCTTGTCCTGCTTGACGAATTTTATTCTGTCGATGGGAAGGTGCTTGGCATCATAGGGATCCTTGGTGATCAGGGTCAGCTCGGCGGCCATTTTCACATTATCGAACATGGGTCTTTTTGTCTTTCGAACAGGGTCCACAATATAGAATGTTTTGCCTTCGCTGGTCTCATAAGAATACCAGAAGCGGTCGCTGTGTTTCAGCCAGTGGGCGTCAACAGAAATGGAAAAGACCATTTTTTGCATTTTGGCGGGTGTAAATCGTGCGGCCAGCTTGTAGTTGGCTTTCTTGATCGGAATATTGTCCGCCGAAAGACTGCTGGCGGAGAAGGAGAGAACCAGGATAAAAACAGCAAGAGAAAATAAGAATCTGTTCATGGATGAAAATCTTGGGGATTGATAAAGCTTCATTAGGACCTCCTTTGAATGGGTTTTATGTAAGAAATGAAGGTTTTACTAGGCTATTCTGGAGAAAAAATCGAAATTTTGGAAAAGATTTTAGTGCTGAGTACGGAATAATCATCAAGAGATTCAAGATTATACTCAGGCGCTAAAAAGAATACAACTCCAAGGTGAAAAAAATTACTCATAATTTGAACAGGAATATTCAGAAATCGAAGAAGAAGAGAGATCGATAGAGCTTACCTTTTGATGCCCATTTGCGCCTTTGATTAAAGATTTTACTTTCAGGCTAAATGATTTCCTTGAGCTTCTTGAGTGTCTCCTCAAATGTTTCAGGCTTTCGGGAGCGGATTGACTTTCCCGGGATTCCAATCCAAAGGGGATGGATGTTGATTTTGTCAAGGGACTTTTTGAACTCCTCCATGAAAACTCCCATCCCTGGCACGAATTCCACATCCCTCGGGAATTCCCTTTTTCCTCTGATGTCTTTCTTCCATCTGCCCACAAAATCTATACCGCAGGTGGGGCTTCCCTCTGCTCCGATCACGGCAGCCACTTCGTATCCTTTTTTGAGATACCATTTCAGTGTTTTGACAGTATTCTCAGCCAGGTCGCAATAGACTTTTCTTATCTGGGGATGGTCATAGGATTCTTTCGGCAGGGGCTTCCTGAAGATGCCGGACAGTTCCACCTCAGGACAGGGGATTTGGTAGAGACCGACACCTTTTTGAATAAGGAGATCGATCACTTCTTCCTCAAGACCGGGATAGATGGCCAGGTTGTCTTCCAGGGAATGGACGTTCAATATGCAGTGGCAGACAATGACGATCTTTCCGCTTCGCTTATCCTTCACGAATCAGCCTCGAAATGCGCAAAAATTGGTTTTATTCTGACTATAATAGGGATTTTTGTCAATCATCATCAGCTTGGCTTGACAATTGACATTCATTTTTCTCAATGTTAAAAGCAAGGGAGGATATCTTGCAGCAATATGATTTGGTTCAGGTGCTTACGATAAGTATCTTAGGTTGATTGCTTTGAAAAGATTGGGATTGCTGATTAATCCGATTGCCGGGATGGGCGGACGGGTTGGTTTGAAAGGGACAGATGGCCTGGAAGTTCTCGAAAAAGCCAAAAAGCTCGGGGCTAAACCGCAATCCCATCAGCGCACTGAGGAAGCGCTGGAAAAGCTCAAGCCTATCAAAGAAGAGATAAAAATAATCACCTGTGCTGATGATATGGGGGAGAGAGTGGTCATCCGCTGCGGATTCTCACCAGAAGTCATCGGAGTCGGGAGAGCTTCAGCAACGACTGCTTCAGACACACAAAAAGCGTCCCGAGCGATGAGAGATATGGGAGTGAATCTGCTGCTTTTTGCTGGCGGTGATGGCACAGCCAGGGATGTGTACAATTCCGTACGTGACACCCAAGTCGTGTTGGGTATTCCTGCTGGCGTGAAGGTCCATTCAGCCGTTTTCGCCTGTAATCCGGCGACAGCAGGGGAGTTGGCAGCTCTGTTCCTTCAGGGGAAAGCCAAAAAGGTCAGAGAAGTCGAAGTCATGGACATCGATGAGAATGATTACAGGAAAGGAATCCTGTCGGCAAGATTATATGGCTATTTAAAGATCCCTTTCAAAAGAAGCTATGTCCAGAATCTGAAGGCAGGCAGTTCCGGGGATGAGAAGTATTATCAGGAAGCCATCGCCCATGAAATTATTGAAAATATGTCCAGTGAATACGTCTACATCATTGGTCCGGGAACCACGACCAGAGCGGTTATGGAGAAGCTAAGTCTGGAGAGTTCGCTTCTGGGAGTTGACTTGGTTTATAAGCGAAAGCTCATCAGGAAGGATGTGAGCGAGAAAGAGCTACTGGAGGGGATCAAAGGTAAGAAAGCTAAGCTCATCATTACCCCGATCGGCGGCCAGGGCTATTTGCTGGGAAGAGGGAATCAGCAGGTCAGCCCAGAGGTCATAAAGAAGGTTGGGAAAGAGAATATCATCATCATCTCCACTCAACAGAAAATAAACTCGCTTTTCGGCCGCCCACTCTTGGTGGATACAGGAGATGCCACTTCTGACCGGCTCTTGAGCGATTATTTCAGGGTCATAACAGGCTACCGGGAATCTGTAATATATAAGGTGACAAATCAACCGGTTTAATCAAGAATAAAAAAACATCCAATGGAATGTTTTGGGGCCGTATCAATAAATAACCTGGACAATTGTGTTGAGCCTGAATTTTAGCTCGACTCAAATAAATGGAGGGATAAAATGCTCGAAGACTGGAATCCTCCTAAGGACTGGCAGGCCATAAACACCATAGATGCCCATACGGCGGGTGAGCCCTTGAGGATCATTACCGGGGGAATGGATGAGATCCCAGGGGACTCCATCCTTGAAAAGAGGCGTTATGCTCAGGAAAACTTGGACCATCTGCGGACCGGGTTGATGTGGGAGCCCAGGGGACATGCGGATATGTACGGAGCGATCATCACCGAACCGGTCACCCCGGATGGGGATCTAGGTGTCCTGTTCCTGCATAACCAGGGTTTCAGCACCATGTGCGGGCACGGAGTTATAGCTCTGACCACGGTGGCCCTGGAAACGGGGGTTATTGTTAAAGAAGGGAAGGAACCGGTTCTGAGGATAGATACGCCTGCCGGTCGAGTGACCGCGAAAGCTAGTCGGGAAAAGGGAAAGGTTAAGGAGGTCTCATTTTTGAATGTTCCGTCTTTTGTCTTCAAGAGCAACCAGGTCATAGAAGTCCCGCATCTTGGAATCGTGGAGTGTGATGTGGCCTTCGGAGGGGCCTTCTATGCGTTTTGCAGCGCTGAAGAGCTGAGGCTGGGACTGCGGGAGGATAATTTTCATGCGTTGATCGAAGCTGGCAGGAAAGTCAAGCAGGCGGTTATGGACACCATAGAGATCGAACATCCGTTTGAAAAGGATTTGAGCTTTTTATACGGCACGATTTTTGTCGGCGGCGCTCATGATCCCTCTCACCACAGCCGCAATGTCTGCATCTTTGCCGAAGGAGAGCTGGACCGTTCGCCCACAGGGACGGGTGTCAGTGCCAGGGCAGCGATACACTATTCTCGCGGCGAGCTGTTTCCCGGACAGGCGATCATCGTGGAGAGCATCCTGGGCACATGTTTTAAGGTGAGGATTGTGGATATAACGGATTATGGCATCTACAGGGCGGTGATCCCAGAAGTCACCGGAAGTGCCTTTATTACCGGAGAGAATACATTTTATTTTGATCCGGATGACCCGCTGCGCCAGGGTTTTATTTTTCGTTGACCGTTTATGAAGAGATCTTATTTTGAGCGAGTTCTTTAGCATTATCAAAGACTCCTTGCTGAGTGTGTAGCAATGGATCGAATATATTCAGGCCCTTCAAAGCCTCATTTAGCTCTACTGATGCGATTGGGAGGAGACAAAGATCGATGAGGGTGATGAATCTCAAACTTTCTTTTATCCTGGCTTTTATCCTTGTATCCATGGGTCTTATTCCTGGTTTTACGTTTTCGAAAATTGAATTGCCGAAAACAAAGCCTGGAATCGATGATGAAGTTTTTGATTGGGAGAACCCGGCCGTGGTGGGCCGGAACAAGGAGCCTGCTCACTGCACCTACATCCCCTATGCGAATGTCCAGACCGCTTTAAAGAACAACCGGGCTCGATCTCCTTATTACAAATCATTGAACGGCTTCTGGAAGTTCAACTGGGTCAGGAAGCCGGCTGACCGGCCGGTTGAGTTCTACAGGGATGAATACGATGTCAGCCAGTGGGAGGAGATAAAAGTTCCGGGCAACTGGGAACTTCAGGGATACGGAATCCCCATCTACACCGACGAGGAATATCCGTTTCCTGCCAATCCTCCTCACATCCCCCATGACTATAATCCTGTAGGCTCTTTTCGGAGAGGTTTTGCCGTTCCTGATGATTGTAAAGGCCGCCAGGTTTTTCTTCATTTCGGCGGAGTGAAGTCAGCTATGTACGTCTGGGTCAACGGGAAAGAAGTGGGCTACAGCCAGGGAAGCAAGACTCCGGCTGAATTCAACCTCACTCGGTATCTGCGCGATGGGGAAAACACGCTGGCTGTGGAAGTCTACCGCTGGAGCGACGGGGCCTATCTCGAGGGCCAGGATTACTGGAAGATCAGCGGTATCGAGCGCGAAGTGTTCCTTTTTTCCACTCCGAGTGTGATGGTCCGGGATTATTTCGTCCTCGGGGACCTGGATGAATCCTATACGGACGGAAAACTCATGGTAACGGTGAAGATAAGAAATTATACATCTGAGACCCCGGAGAATTATTCTCTTCGAATGGAACTTTTCGATGCGGACAATCAACCTGTCTTTGAAGCCCCGCTGAGCGAGGATGTCAGATTTGAAGGATCGAACGAAGCAGATGTTCGTTTTGAAAGGACTATTGAAAACCCGGCGAAATGGAGCGCAGAGACTCCGAATCTCTATTCAGTCGTTCTGTCTCTCCTCGATGATTCTGGACAGACCATCGAGGTCGTGGGCTGCAAGACCGGATTCAGGAAAGTGGAGATAAAAGGAGGACAGCTTTTGGTCAACGGATTACCCATCATGATCAAAGGAGTCAACCGCCATGAGCATGAACCTGAAACAGGCCGGGTGGTCTCAGAAGAATACATGATGAAGGATATCCGGCTGATGAAGCAATTCAACATCAATGCGGTCCGGACAAGCCACTACCCGAACGTTCCCCGCTGGTACGAGCTGTGCGACCAATACGGGCTCTACGTGGTCGATGAAGCCAACATTGAATCTCATGGCATGGGCTTTCATCCGGATAGAACTCTGGCCAACAAGCCTGAATGGAAAGAAGCGCATATGGAACGAACAATCCGGATGGTGGAAAGGGATAAGAACCACCCTTCGATCATCATCTGGTCCCTCGGGAATGAAGCTGGAGACGGAGTCAACTTCGAATCCACGTATGCCTGGATCAAGAAGCGCGACTTTTCCAGGCCGGTGCAGTATGAGCCGGCCGGGATCAATCCCCATACGGATATCGTCTGTCCCATGTACAAGCAGATCCAGCATCTTGAAGAGTATCTCAGCCGGGGCCTGGGAAATCGCCCGCTTATCCTGTGTGAGTATGCCCATGCTATGGGAAACAGCGTCGGCAACCTCCAGGATTACTGGGACTATTTCGAAAAGCACAGAGAGCTTCAAGGAGGCTTTATCTGGGATTGGGTCGACCAGGGATTGCTCAAAAAAAATGAGAAGGGAGAGGAATTCTGGGCCTACGGAGGTGATTTCGGCCCTCCCGGGACCCCCAGTGACAGGAATTTCCTGATCAACGGCCTGGTCTTTCCGGACAGGGAACTCCATCCACACATCTGGGAAGTCAAGAAGGTTTACCAGAATATTAAGGTCCTGCCCGTGGATTTGGAGGCAGGAAAGGTGGAGGTGCGCAATAAGTATGATTTCACCAACCTCAATATTTTCGATGCGTCCTGGACGATCATGGCCGATGACAGGCAGATTGCAGCCGGGAAATTATTGCCGCTGGATATCCCTCCCCATCATTCTCGCCTATTCACTCTTCCTTTTCCTGCTATCCGGCCCGATCCCGGTGTGGAGTACTTTCTGAAAATAAGTTTCACTTTAAGAGATAAAACGCCGTTATTGCCCAGAGGCCATGAAGTGGCCTGGGATCAGTTGAAATTGCCTCTGTTCCTGCCTCCTCCCCAAGTTGACACCAGGAAATTCCCCAAGCTGTCGCTGAAGGAGCGAGCACAGGATATCGAGATCAAAGGCTGTGACTTTAGTCTGACTTTCTGTAAGAGGAGCGGGGAAATCTCTTCGTTCGTATTCAAGGATACCGCGCTTATCCAGAGCGGTCCTTCACCCAATTTCTGGCGGGCTCCCACGGATAATGATTTCGGCTGGAACATGCCTCTACGCCTCAGGATCTGGAAAGAAGCGAGCGCGAGCAGAACAGTCGACAAGGTTAGTGCCAGGCGGCTGAGTTCCAGAGAGGTTCAGGTTGAGGTGGAATCAACGGTTCCTGCAGGGGAATCGAAGTGCTACACGACCTTCAGAGTCCTGGGGAGCGGGGATATCATTGTCAATCTCAGGTTTGTTCCCTCTCCTTCGGACCTCCCGGAGATGCCCCGGTTCGGAATGAAGATGACGCTGCCGCCTGAGTTCGATAACGTAACTTGGTATGGAAGAGGGCCCCATGAGAATTACTGGGATAGGAAAACCGGAGCTGCGGTGGGAGTGTACAGCGGAAAGGTCATGGACCTTTATCACCCTTACATCCGTCCTCAGGAAAACGGCAATAGGACCGATGTCCGCTGGCTGGCGGTGACGAACGATCAAGGCCTGGGATTGCTGGCTGTGGGTATGCCCTTGCTCAGCTTTAGCGCCCACCACTTTATCGATGAGGATTTTGACCCGGGCCTGGAAAAACGACAGAGGCATACCTATCATCTCCAAAAACGGGACCTCATCACCCTGAAACTGGATTATAAACAGATGGGAGTTGGCGGTGACACCAGCTGGGGGGAGCGGGCGCGCCCCCATCCGGAATACAGACTGCCGGCCAAGGAGTATTCCTACAGCTTCAGGCTGCGCCCTTTTTCGCGCAAGGAAGAGACTCCCATGGTTTTGAGCAAGCAGATGTTTTGAGTCAGTCGAGCGTATCAATGATTTACAAATTTCAGTATTGTTATTCATAATGGTTCTCTTCCATTTTGTGTGGGTAATTGAATGACTAAAATACACAGAAATGACGTCGCTCCCTTCAGATTTTTAACGCCATTCCCTCACCATCCCCATTGGCGCCTGCGTAACTCCGCACTCAAGCATATCGCTTCCTGCCGGATGTCCGTACTCCATAATTTTTTCATCAGATTGATTTCCCCGTGCTCAAACATACTCAGCGGCCGATTTCATCGGCTTCCCTCAGTGGATAACATCGTTGCTGAGAAACGATGTTGGGGGGATCCAAGGGGGTATGTCCCCTTGGTCGCAGGACGCAAGTCCGAGAAGGGGAGGCAGCG